>Ga0182234_10056_pt1 | contig 59909 bp, 71 predicted proteins | sample hydfratesGB_TM_A_FD_145595 | JGI IMG/M metagenome (GOLD analysis project Ga0182234, IMG submission 145595) | Subsurface microbial communities from deep shales in Ohio, USA - hydraulic fracturing test GB_TM_A | ecosystem: Environmental > Aquatic > Deep subsurface > Shale gas/oil reservoir >...
AATAGAAATGTAATGATCAATAAAGAGTAAACTGTAAAAACTTTTTTTCTTGTTTTTTTACCCTTCCAGAGAACTAATTTAGGTTTAATGAGACCAATGAATAAAGCAAAAATAGATATGAAAAATAATAACACAAATAAAGTATCCATTATACACTCCTAATTAAAATTTTTTGATATTATGGTATAAATTTATAATTCAAGATAAAACAAAATTTCCCTTTAATTTTATTCAATTATTTATTTTATGATTTCTATAGCCCAAAAAGTATTCATTAAGAAACAATTTTATTGTTAATGAATAAAACACCAATCATGGCTATCATATTAAGGTTTAAGCTGCTTTCTTATTTTTATTAAATTAATCTCAAAAAATCATAAATTTCATTCTGAGACATCCCTTAATTATTCTTTGCTTTTTGGAACAATAAAATTAATAATATTATTAAAAAAGACTCTCATATTTAATGAGAGTCTTTCTCATAACTTTTTTTGTTTAGTGTATATGATAATTTAAAAGTTCTTTTACCATTATTTTTAACATCCGTTCTAATTATAATTATTTAAAATTTTATCAACTATTTCTAAACTCTCCAGATGTTTTTCCGAAATCTAATTCAAATTAAGAAAATATTTATTTAAATAATATTATTAAAATCTAATTATTTATTTTCTCCCTTTATTAATATACATCTTCTGATCTGCTTTATTAAAAGTTTTATTTAAACTCTGACTGCTGTCTTCCATCACTTCAAAACCTAAAGAAATAGATAAGGGTTTTATAAGATCTTTATCCTGATTAAACTTTTCAATATTCTTTTGTATTCTCAAACAGAAACTTTCCGCCTCTTTTTGGTTAGTAGTTGGTAAAATTACAGCAAATTCATCTCCTCCTATACGGGAGACTACATCTTCAGTTCTAGCTGTTGATTTCAAAATATCTGCAGCTTTAATTATGTACTCATCACCTTTTTTATGGCCATAATTATCATTTATATACTTAAGACCATCAAGATCTCCAATTACAATTGTTATTGGGTATTTTCGTGAAGAATTTAATCGATTTAATTCATTTTCAAAATATCTTCTATTATATAAACCTGTCATCTCATCGTGAAAGGAAAGGTATTCTATTTGCTTTTCTTTCTTTTTTCTTTCAGTAATATCAACACCTGTAGCTACTATATATTTTATGTTATTTTCATCATCTAATATAACATTATTTGACCATGAAATTCTTCTTTTCTCGCCTGTTTTAGTCAGCCAATAGTTTTCATGTTTATTTGGATAATCTTTATTTTTTAGTCGCTCAAAAACATTTTCTACTTCTTTTTTTTCATTTTGTTTAATGAATAAATCCCAAACTTTTTTACCTTTTACTTCTTTTTCTGTATATCCTGTTATTTTTTCACAGGCTTTATTAAAGCGAATGATTTTCCCTTCAAAATTTAAAAGTAAAAATAAACTATTCTGAACTTCTAAAATTTTTGATAAAAATTCTTTTTCCTCTTTAATTATTTTTTCTTTTTTTCTCTGGTGTGTAATATCTTCACCAGAACAAACCACATATTCTACTTTACCGTCTTTATTTAGCTTGGGATTTTTAGTTATTGAAATTAATTTTTTTTCACCACTGCTGTTTGTCAACCAAACTTCAGTCTGAAATTTCTTCTTTTCGCTAAATACTTTTATATTACCTAAATTACAAATTTTAGCTTCTTCTTCCTCAAAAAAATCAGTCAGTTTTTTATTTTCTACATCAGACTTATCAAATCCTAGAAAATCAGCATGAGCCTGATTTATCTTACCATAAGTTTTTGGATCTTTTAAATACCAGATTTGAGTATCAATTGTATCTAATATCATTTCCTTTTCTTCATTGTTTTTGATCATTGTTTTGTAAATATTATGCTTATATAAAGCAAGTTCAATATTATTTTTTAATTCCTGTTTGTTAAAAGGTTTATTTAAATAAACCGAAGCCTCAAAATCTTTAATTTCATCTTTTTTAATAGTAAGAAATATAAAAGGGATATCAGTTTCTGAACAAATTTTTTTAGCTGCTTGATAACCATTCATTTCACCTGCCAATATAATATCAATAATTATTAAATCAGGAATATTATTTTCTTTTAAAATATAATCAACTGCTTTTTCACCATGAGCAAAAACACCTGAAACCTCATAGTCCAAATCTGAAATTGTATTTTTAATTTTTTTCTGGTGCAATTTTGAATCTTCAATTATCATTATTTTTTTCATATTTGCCACCTCGAATAAATATAATCTTCTAAAAAATTAATTATATTTCTAATTTAATACTTATTATAACTTATATTTTTAAAAAAGAAAAATCAGTTTATTATAATGAGAAATTCTTCATTGAATTATCCATAACATCCTGGTTGACGCCGATATAATCAAGAGTTACCGATGGGGCTGAATGATTGAATAGCTGCTGTAGCAAAGCCACATCCTTATGCTGCTTGTAATGATGATAGCCGAAAGTTTTGCGTGTAGAGTGGCAGCCGATGGAATCCAGTCCGACTTTTTCTCCAGCTCTATTCAGTATTCTATAAGACTGACTTCTGGAGAGGGACTGATTTGTCCCGTTCCTGCTCTGGAAAAGATATTCGTGATCGGCCATGTTAGCAATATATTTATCTAACGCATTTCTCAAAACCGAGTTAATAAAGAATTTTTTCGACTTTCCAGTTTTCTGCTCTTTCAAAATAATGTGAGTCTTATTTCTCACATCTTCAACTTTTAATTTTAACATGTCCCCTATTCTTAGTCCAGTATTGATTCCCAGGACAAAAAGCAGGTAGTTTCTGTAATTATCCTTCAGCAGCTCGTTTTTTACTTCCTCAATTTTAGATTTATCTCTGATCGGCTCCACTTTATTCATCTTTTTTGCCCCCTCAAATTTTTGCTTATTACATACATTATAGCTTATTAAGCACAAAAAGTAAATACAATAAGTTGTATTATAAGAAGGTAAAAAAAGGGATAAGTGCTGAACTAGCCTTCAGGTAAAGGATGACAGCACTTTTTACCAATACACCTTAATTAATATTGTGTTGTGTTGAACTATTTTAAAATATAAAAGGATAAATTTTCTTTTTAGAGAATTATAATAAAAAGGAGATGATATTTTGAAAAAAATTATTATAACTACTCTAATTTTTATAATAGCTTTTTCTGTTGTGATTAGTGCTCAAGATTTTAATCCATTTGGGGTTTTTGGCAAAGGTGATTTAGAAACCGTCAAAAATATTGTCGAAGAAATTGAAGATATTAATAAGAAATTTTCAGGAATGACTCCAATAATGTGGGCAGCTTTTTCAAATGATAATCCTAAAATTATTGAATATTTATTAGACAAAGGAGCAGACCCACTAATTGAAGGGGGAACTAAAAATAAAAATGCTATTGATTTAATAAAAGAAAATAAAAGACTAGTTAATACTTATGCATATGATTTAATTATGAACTATTCTAAAGATAGTAAAGCTAATAATGAGAAAAATAATAGCACATCTTCCTCTAGTGATGACAACCATTTTAGAAATGCACACTGGGGCATGTCAATACAAGAAGTGAAAAATGTTGAAACACAAGAACCTATATATGAAAATAATGAAATGATTGTCTATGAAGATTATTTAATTCAATTGCCAGTAGAAGTAATATACCTCTTTGTCGATAATAAACTAACTAGAGCAAAATATAGTTTTATTCAATCACATACTAACGAAAATGATTTTATTTCAGATTATAAATCTTTAAATAATGCTTTAAAAAATAAATATGGAAAACCTAATCAAGAAGATCATTTTTGGTCTGATGACTTATATAAAGATTCTCCCAGCGATTGGGGTTTTGCTGTAAGTCTTGGACATCATAGTTATTTTACTGAATGGGATACTAGCGATACAGAAATACTTTCAGCTTTATATGGAGATAATTATAAGATAACTATGGTAGTGGAATATTATAGTAAAGAATTAAAAGATTTAGAAGAAGAAAAGATTAATCAAGATACACAGAGTAAATTATAATAAAAATTAGCCCTTATATATCAAAATTTTATAAGGGCTTTCCCTTTATAAATTTTTAATTTTATTACTTAAAATCTATGTTTTATGAAAATTCAAGGAGGTATTTATATATAATATGGACCTAGATGAAATTGAACTTAATGGAGTAATAAAAATTATTAGTATTATTTGTAATTTAGCTAAAAATAATAAATTAGTAACTGATATTTACAGTAATCAAAAAGGAATAGAAAAACGATTAAGTAAAATAGAAGAAGATCTTGAAATAGAGAGTGAAGATTTTGAATTTAAAGAAATAGAAAAATATAATTTGAAACAGGAATTAAAAAATGAATTACAAAGCGAATTAAATTTAGAAATTATTGATCAGGGTCAAGTAAGAGCTGGGGAATATTTTAGAATTGAATATTTTGATAAGCGTTGGCAGATATGTTTTGGTGAATTAGATAAAGTTAATATAAGAAATATTAATGAGAATATGACTGATAATATATTAAGATTAACTTTTGAACATCCTATCAATTATTCAAAAGCTTATTTTGTTTTTCTTAATGATCCTAAATTTAAAACCGAAAATATAAGTGGTGATACTTTTGATGTAGAAGTTAAATTTGACAATATGCAAGATTTAGATAAATTTAAGGGAAAAAAGAAAATAGAATTAAATAAAATAAATTATTTTTCATTAGGAGAATGGGGTTAAAAAAATATATTTATATAAATAGACATTATTATATCTTCGCAAAAGTAGAGTTTGGAGTAAATGCAGCTAAAATTAAGAATAAAATCGGTAGTTTAAAATAAAAAGTCTATATAAATCCCCAAAAGAAAAAAACTTTTGACGATATGAGCCTCTGTTTTTTTGATCTAGAGGCTCTTTTCTTATTATATTAGCAGTTAACTTAACTAATGCAGCTATTTCCTTTAAAAAATCAATCTTAAAAAAAACTTCTAGCAATCTGTTCATATTCTTCCTCTGAATATCCTTGTTTTAATATTTCTAATTTTAAATGATGATAATACTTTTCAGTTTCTGATAATTTATCGATATTTTCTTTTTCCATTGATTCAATTAGCTCTTTATGATAATTTTTACTCCTATTATGTTCTTCAATAATATTGGCAATTTTATTTTTAAGTTCAATTATTGAATTTACTCTTAATTTTTCTCCTTCCTGATATATATCATCTTTAGTTTCCTTAACATAAATTTTAAAATCTTTTACTAAAGGTTTTATTAATAAATTTTCTTCATTTAATATCCTTACTATTTTCTTTTCAATTTCAATTAATCTAATTTCAACCTCATAAAGTTTTAAATTTGAATATTCCTCATTTAAATTAAAAATATCTTCTTTTAGATCTAGAAACATTTAATCATCTCCTAATTTTTAAGTTTAAAAAAATAAAAGCCCTTCTCAGATAAGAGAAGAGCTCATTAGTCATTCATTAGCATCTTTTCTTATCTTTCAGCATAACTGCTGCGGAATTTAGCACCTTCCTTGATAGGGGTTGCTGGGTTTCAAAGGGTCCGTTCCCTCCACCACTCTTAATAAGAGTAAAATATTCATTTGTAGTTAGATCTTATCATGAATAATAAGATTTACAAAATAATAATTCAATCATCTTCTCTCTTTTCTGCTTCTTCAAATACTTTTTTAATCATCTTTGAAAAATCATCACCGTCTTGAATCTCTTCTTTATCAAAATTCATTACAAAATCAGGCTCTCCAGCAAAAATGTTTTTATATAGCTCAAAAACAATAAACCCTGCAAGTAATGTTAAAGCAGAATAAATTAAAGAAAAGTTAACAAAAACTATCATCGATAAAACACCGAATATCAGCCCTAAAATATAACTTATTGTTGAAACATGAGACATTAAGAAGATCTCTACATTATCTAATAAAACTAGAATTTTATTAATATTAACCCTCCTTAAATTATTAGTGAAAAAATTAAAAAGAATATAATTCACCAGATCACAATCTGGATGTTTTCCCCTTTTATTAGTTTCTATCCTAACTAATGTAATTATTACATCCAACAAATAAAAGTTTAATTCAATCCCGTTATTTTCTTTGGTGAAGGAATTTTAATAGAGTGCTCACAATTATTACAGGTATAATGTTTATCATTATTTATACTTTCAATATTACGAGACCCACATTGAGGACAAACATCTCCTTGGCTATATTCTCTAGATTTTTGTGGACCGCTGCCACATGTAAGACATAATTTATAACCATCAACTGTAATAGTATTGTCCCTACCATCAATAATATTTCCACAAGCCCAACAATGATTTAAATAAATTTTATTCCCTTGTTCATAACATTTTTTATTTTCGCATTCAACTACAGTTTCTTTATATGCTGCATTCTGAATAGGGTATTTCCAATCAAAAGACATAACTTCCCCACAACTACGACATTTTAATCTTTCTCTTATTTCATTTAATCTATTTAATGCTCCACCTATTTTTCTAACATAATCATTTAAAGAATTAAAATGTTTCATCTGCCATAGATGTGAGTTATTAAAATCTATATCAATCGAATAATAGTTAAATATTTCCAAAAGAGACCAGTTTTTTTCATTCAGAGTCATATTTTTAGTTATTACTTTTCTTATACAAGGTTTATTTCTGCACCAATAATTATAACCATGTTTTGTATATGTATTCCCTTCACAATGAATTAAATTATATCTTTCAGTACAACCAGGTATTATTGGCCTCATATCAATTTTTTTATCTTCTTTTAAAGCTAGCTTTTTAAAGTAATTTATTAATTTTGTATGGAAGTCAACAAATAATTTTTCTTTTTCAACATGATTATTATAACTATTAAACTTATCAGCAAGTTCTTCTATCAACTTATAAACTTTATTTAATATTGAATTAGAATTTATGATAGAAAAGAATTTAACAAATACCTCAAAATTCTCAAATTCATATTTGTTTTTTTCAAAAGTCATATCTAAAAATACTTTAATTATTTCTGAAGCCTTGTTATATGAATCAAGAATCTCATTGGTTATAACTTTTGCTTTTCCACCAAATAACTTTAGAAAAGATCTATAAGGCTCAACTGTTGTGTAATTTTTAATACTATACTTTTGATCATAATACAACAGAAGCATATCCTTAGCTATATTTTCAGTTAAACTTTTATCTAACCAAAAATCATCTGAAGTAAAAACTTCTTCTTTAATAAATATATTTTTTGATCTAATTTCTTCTGTGATTTTCTTTTTTATCCTTGTTGGAAACTGATTCCAAAACTTTAAAATAAAATCTGAATTCAAATAGTGTATTCTTTTATCAGCCAATTTCAATAAAGTATTATAAGGTTCAAAATCAGGATAATTATTAATTGGATCTAAACCCCAATACTTGATTATAATTTCTTCTACTATTTCATTATTTAATTTTTTATGATTCCAAAATAGAGGATCATTTAAATTGTGATTTTTAATTCTTTCTATAATTTCATTATCAAGAAAATGTTCTTTATTATAAATTTCAACAATCGAATTAATAAAACTATCTAAATTAGTAATATCATATTGATTAGAAAAATCATTAGTATAATAATATTTTTTATTAATTCTCCAAACACCAGATTCACCCAAAAAATCAAGATTAATTTCAGATCCTATCTGCTTACTAATCAACTTTGAAGCTTTATCACTAAAATCTTTAATTTGACAATCAAAATCAATATGTCTATATTTCATTCTATTTATTAATTGATGAACAACTAGAATTCTCAATTCTTTATCTTCATTTTTTAAAATAAATAATGCCCCTTTATTCACTTTATACCTCCTCAAAGTATTAAGTTGTTAATCTAAAATAACTTTTTGCTTTATAACATTTTTCATTTAATTTATTTGATATTAATTAATACCTTCATAACTTAAACTATATTAAGCCAGGGCTTTTGCCCTGGCTAATTATGATTACTACATAGCTTTCTTAAGCTTTTTTAAAGCTTCACAAGTCTCACCAAGTGTGCAGCTTAAACCTGAATGATCATTATAATGGTTTTCACCAGGTAGGGCTGTTTTTATTATACTTCCATACTCTAAATCTAATATAAAAGAAAACAACTCTGTCTGCACATAATAATTGGTTATGTTAGCCTTTTTCTTCTTAACCAGATGATGTCTAAGTTGATTTAAAATTATCTTTCTAATTCTGCCAACACTCATATTCTTGATCTTTTTCCCATCACAATATTTTTCACCGTATCTTTCTTTGATCCTCTTGACAGTATGCCTTGAGATATGAAAAGAACAGGTTTTTAATTGTTTAATGATGGTTCCCCCTTTAATTTTTTTGACAAATAAGGGCAAATTATGATGCTATGGTAATCATAACATCATAATTATACCAAATATTTTGAAAATTAGCAATAAAAAGCCAGTATTTACTTCTCCTCTATATCCTTTAAGAACTCTTCCAGACCTCTTTTTAATGCTTCAGCATTATCCTCAACCTCTTCATCAAAATTAACCTGAAAAAAGGCTTCTTTAATTGGAACAAAAAACTTATTAAATCTTTGAAGAACAAAATACGATACTAATACAACCACTATCATTTTTATATATTGTTCGTTCTGATAGAAGCTCAAAACCAGTATTCCCGTCATAATTCCCATGGCATAGGTGAACTGAGTTAGCTTAGTTCTATCTTCAAAAAACACCTCAAGCCTATCGATAACATAAAAATAAAGTCTATAAAACAAAGATCTCACCCCCTTTCATGAAAAATTAAACCAAATATTTATCCGTCTTCTCTCAATGAACTAAGTTTTTCTGAAATGAACCTATCTATAAACTCTTTAGCTGTAAAAATAAAATCATCGAACTCTCCTTCAAAATCATCATTCAGGATATCAATGTCTTCTCTTATATCCCCACAGTAAAGACATAAATCAGTTACGATGGACTTAATTTGATTAATGATACTTCCACTACTTAATGTAGAGCCCCTCCTTAAAATGGTAATATTATAATGTCTAACACCATTCTTGCTCTTCTTTTCTCCAGGGAAAATGGAGTAATAACCATCATTATATTTACTTTTAAAAATAGGAATTCTAAACTCTATAACTCCTATTGCTAATGTTATAACTGCCAGAGCATAAGAAACATCATAATCAATATTTTTAAGCTTAACTATTGCTTTATCAGTTTCAAAATGGCTACAGTCTTTAGCTGCATTGATGCTCCAGTTATGCTGATCTAAAAACTTATAAGTTACCACTGGATTTTTACAGTCCATATTATAAAACTTACAGAAATTACAATTCAATATAATTACCTCCTTTTTAATGGCTCTTAGAAAAACTTTTTAACTGCTTTAACCATATATCCTCTTCTTCTTTTTTCTTACCCCTGATATACTCTTTCTTACTTATCTCGACTATCTCATTAAACGCCTTTATGCCTTTTTTAACCCCTGGCATTCCCATCACTGTATCCATAACATCAATATAACTTGCATGCGATTCCATTCTAAGATATCTTGCTGACTCTAACCTCTTACCTGACTTCTGGTGCCCATAGTTAAGCTCACATCTGAAATATTTTGCCACTTTAACCACCCCTTAATTTTTTATTTAACTAAGTTCTTAATAAAATGTAGTTTTAAAAAAAAGAAAGAAATTTTTGAGGCCCTTCACACTAAAAAGAGGGTCTCAAATAATTTCTCTAGACGCCGATTACACAACTAAATAAGGAATTTATTATGTTTTCACTATTAATATGAACTACAATATCCAACTTTAACAAAATAAAAATAAAAAGGGTTTAATCTTAGCTGCTGAGTACATTCAAATTATTTAATCTTCCGTTTCTTAGTTGCTATAAATATCGTTTTTAACTGCTAAACATTTTCAGGTTATTTTTAAAGCCCCGTTCCTTAGATGCTAAAAAATCGTTGATACAACATTTACCTTAACCCTGTTAGTTTCCTGGATGATCTTATTTATATAGAAATATTTATTTCTATATAAATAATTAAACTATACATACTATAGCAAACTTCCATCAACCCAATAGTAACAAGGTTTAACAGGATTAAACCTGTAATCATTTTTAGATTAACCACCCTGTTTTTTTAAAAAAATAAGACTATATTGTTTGTTTTTTATGAGAACCCCTGTGATTTTCATTGATAAATGATATCCATAAATATATAATAAGTGTATATATTAGAAATATTATTAAAAATAAACTTTATTAGGTGGTGAAGTTCAATGAAAGAAAATAAAGAAGATCTTATACACAGCCTCTATTACGACCCCTATAAATCAAACAAGCATAAATACTTTTTTAGAATAAAAATGGAACATATCGATAAAATTTGGGGGCTAACTAATAAACAATTAATGCTACTTATTAATATTTGGATATATAATAAAGAAAAAAACAAATATAAATTAAGCAATAAGGAACTTAATTCCGTTGATTTTGTTGAAGAAAAATTTAAAATTTGCAAATCAAAATCAAATATATCCACTCACTTAAAAAAAATAGAAAAGTTAGAACTAATATCAATTAACGGCCCTAATAAAAAAAGAAATTTTAGTTATGATTTTAATGAAAAATCTAATAATTTTCGGAGCATTCCCCTAGTAAAGATACTCCACTGGTTAAAAGTCAGCGATTCGGAAAGAGAGTTTAAAACATATATCTACCTTTTATTTAAGTTTTATAATGATAACAGGGGTGGAAACGGGGCTTTTGGAAAGAGGAAAGTTACCATTTCAAATAGTGATCTAGGAGAAAAATTAGATTTATCTGCTGGAACTATAGGTAACCATTGTAGAAAGATTGTTGACCTGGGGTTATTGGATGTGGAGAAATCTTCTGGAAAAACTAACACATACTATCTCCCCTATTATTCTGACGGCAAAAAAATTTACGCAGCAAAAACAAGAAGCAGTGAAAAAATACCAGATTCATTTAAAACAAATTAGGATAGAAGGGGTGGTCTAATGCAGTATAATAAATTAGCCAACATTATTCTGGCAGATTTTTTAGATAACAATGGCAGCAATAAAGAAGATATTATTAAAAATGTACAAAAAAAAGACTTTCACCAAAAAATAGATCGACTTATTTTTGATTACAGCAAAAAAATCATTACTAAAAGAGGAAAACCTCCAAAAATTAAGGAATTAATTGTCCAAACAGACATAGCCTATAATATTTATAAAACTGATGATGATTCAAAACCTTTCCATGGTGAAGTTAATAAAGAAGACCTCTCCTATTTATTAGAGCAGAACAATGGAATTAGCAAAAAACTCAAAGATTATTTAACAGAAAAAATTGCTGAAAAAATTGCTGATGGTATAAATAACAAAGATCAGGAAACAATTTATTACATAGAAAAATTTAAAAATGAGAGTCATTTATTAAGGGTTAAAAAAGAAGTAAATAAAATTCAGGAAAGAATAAACCAGACCATTAACACTGGTAAAGAATATAATCCAGCTGAAATTTTTCGAGGTGGCTTTGATTTTATATTTAAAGAAGACTTAAATAATAAAAATCTTGAGGAAATTGTTGCTGCACAAAGAAAAGAGGCTGAAAACGGCAATAGAATTCCCACCTATATTGATGTTTATGATAATAACTACTTAAACGGTGGTGTAAAAAAGGGATATATTGAAATTATAGGGGCAAAAACAGGAATGGGTAAGTCCACATATGCAGTTAGCCGCTTTTACAATCAGATAATTAATGGCTGGAATGTCTATTACATTACCTTTGAAGAGGATATTTATGATATCCTGGAAAAAATATTAACAATACACTCAAATCATGAGCCACAATTTAAAGAGTACAACTTAACTGCAAAAGACTGGCTTGATATGGGAGCTGCTTGCAGGAATGAAGAAAAACTGAGGGTAATGGATGAAGTAATATCTGATCTGAAGAAATACAGATTTGAAGACCACATTATTGATATGAGGAGCAGAAACACCGTTGAAGACATAAAATCAGAGCTAATGAATATGTCCCTTATAAATGAAAAAGAACCTATAGACTTAATATACCTGGATCATATACACAATATCAATGCTGCAGACAATAACGCCAACTTTACAACAGCCTTAAAATATATAATGGGATCAATCAGAGTTTTAGCTTCAAAATCTAAAATATCCCTCTCCATACTAACCCAGCTGAACGATCGGGGGAAAGGTAAACCAACAAAACAGAATCTAAAGTGGAGTCAGTCTTTAGCCAATGATGCCCATCTCGTTACATTAATATACAGAAGTGATTATGGCTTATCTGATCAGGAGTTGGAAGAAAAAGGGCTTATAAACAACAATCAGATGGAGTTAATTATCGATAAAAATAGGCACGGAGAAACTGGAAGGGTTAAGCTTTACTTTGACTTTAAAAAGAGTTATATCCGAGGCTGGAAAAGCGTTGATGAATCAAATAATGAAGTCGTACAGAAAAAGGGTGTAAAAGGGAAAGATCAAAAGAATAATAAATCAAGGCAGTTTTCAAAATCTGCACTTGAAGGAGAATTGCTGCCCAAAGGCTTATGATAATATCATTTCTAAATAGAAACCAATATTATACGAGGAGAGATAATATGAAATCAAAAGAAGAAGTTTTTTTAGATCTAGCAGACATTATACAATTAGAAAATAGCAAAAAACAAAAACTACTGTCATTTAAAATACATGAAGCTTTAAATAGGGAAACCATGAAAAATAGATTAAATTTAAACGAACAACAAATTGAACTTTATGATAAATTCATTAAGGTTCACAGAAATTTAGAAGCTTTATTTAGTATTGAAAAATTAGACACTATTCACACTTCAGAAGATGTACTAAATGTCTTAAATCCCTATATGAGTTCCTTAAAAGTTGAGGAAATGGTTACTATTTACCTCAATGATAGGAGGGAAGTTTTAGATATCCAGGTTATTGGCAAGGGAAGCGAAAAAATTGTTGCCAGCTCTCCTGCACAAATTTTTAAGGGAGCACTGGATGTTGGAGCTACTGGTGTAATTATGGCTCACAATCACCCTTCAGGCAATAGAGAACTTTCAGACGGTGATTTAAAAATGGCCGAATTAATTGAAACACTGGGTAACTATCTAAATGTTATCCTGGTTGATAGCCTGGTTTACACCAAAAATGAAGTTGTAAGTTATGCAGAAGAAGAAGTAATTAAAAATCTCTAAATTCTAATTTTTACTATTGAACATCATTATAGTCAAAATCTAAAAGAATGGTTGCTGCCTAGAATTAATTTTTATTAAAATGAAAAAAGCCTCCCAATTTTTCGGGAGGCTTTCTAATTATAGATTAAGCATCTTGAACTGATAATTTTAGTTGAATCCTTATTGTAGTGGATATATAGTTAAGACATTAAAGTTTAAACACTTTTTTCTTGAGTTAAATCCTTCTTATTAATGGATATATAATTTAAACTTTATGTCTCTTTGAACTAAAACTTAGTTCAATCCTTCTTATGATGGATATATAATTGAAATCTTAATAACTAAACTGATTTCAACCCCCTTTACGGTGTATATAAAAACACTTAATCTTTAACTCTAAATATATTATACCATTTCTGCTTTCTTTTGTCAAGAAAAATATGGTAATTTTCTATATTTTTCTAAATTATTTTTTAGGCCTCTTCTGGATCAAAGAGTTCTATATATGCTTCGGCCTTTCTTCTGTTCTCCAACCACTCTTTGACTTCATCTTCCTCATATAAAGGCTTTATGGCAGGTTCTCCATCGTAAATAGATCGGGCTCCTCCTTCTCTATGGAGAAAAAAGTTTCCTTTTTTTGTTTGGTATAGTTTTTCAGTTACCATATCCAGATTAGAGTTAAGTTGACCATTATCCCATCCAGCAATATATTCCGCTTTTTCAGTATCATACAGTTTACCATCGATTACAGATTTCACGCAACTTCCTCCTCATTATTTTTATTTAATTCACTTTCTATATTCAAAAGAGTTCTTACCATAAATGTCTTTTCCAGTTCATCTAAATGCTGATCGATCAGGTTCACAAAAATATTTGCTTTTGGCTCCTCAAGCTTAAAATGATCAACTAATTCTTCCCATAACTCTGGCAGAATAATTTCTCTTCTTAAAACTTCCAGTGCTTTATACCTTAGAACTATCATTATTCTCTCTGCATGTTCTACGGTTTTAAATTTATTCAAATCACTAAAAGAATCAGGATTCATATAATTATAATAACCAGGCATTAAATAATCATCTATGATAAAAGCAACAAAATCAGAAAATAATTGGCTGTCAATATTATTAATTAATTGAGCATCGGCCAGCAACGATCTGTGTTCTACGGCGTTACCATAGATGATCTCGGCTATTTCATCATTTAAACCGTAGGACACCAATTTATTTAATACTTCACTTTTACTATAACCCTGATCAATCAGATTCTTTGTTCCAGCCTGCAAGTGATAAAGTTTATCGCCTTCTTCATGAGATAAATCTCTATGAGTTTTTTCTTTTCCTAATAAATAGTTAAGAGAATACTCTTTCTTGTCTTCTTCTAAATTTTTAAACCATTCAACATAACTTTTAAATTTCACTTAAACCAACTCCTTATTTTTTATTAGACTAATCTTTTCGTTAATATTATTCTTATCTTCTTCCCAGGTAGAATACTTATCCCTAATAAATTTATTTATTAGCTTTTTCGAAATATAATGACAGACATATTCTTCAGTTACCGTTTTTTTCGGAATCCTATTATACTTCGAAATAATATCAATAACATTTTCTGCCCACCTATCCATCTGAACCACATTACTCTGCTTCTGAAACAGTTTTTCCCTGGGGCTGATCTCCACATGCAAGAACACATCTTCCATATTCTGCAGTTTATTATCTAATTTATCTGGATTAAGTGGCAGTCCGTTTTCTAGTAGAAATAAAACCAGAGAATAAACTACTCCATCGCTTATTGACAGATTATATAGATTACAGGCTGCTTTAAATTGATAGTAAATCCCGTTGTCAATATTAAGCCCCATCTTATTCTTTTTCATAACTTTTCTAACCTCCTTTACTTCAATTTAATAAATCAAGATCCAATTATTTTAAATAGCAAAACTTAAAGAAATATTTGGAAATGAATTGGTAAAAAAATAACTTTTATTTGACTACACCTTTATTTTAACATTTATTTCCTTTAATGTCAAGAAATATTTGGTAATAGTTGTGTTTTACCTATGATTTTTTTATTATTATCACTAAAAACCACTCATTATCTATCCAATATCCCTAATTATACATGCTTTAAAGAGAATCCACTTTTCTAATCGATCTCTTTAATTAAAATATTTAAACTCAATTAGATTCTCTTTAAAGTTTTTTATTAGATTACTGCACCAGCATTTATATTACATAGACATATACTTGTCTGCTTTTTCCTGCATATTGTTTTCAAACATTTCCCAGGTTAACATGCTCTTTATTACCCAGGTTTCAGTATCGGCATTATCTGCCCTATTACAGGGTAGAAACCAGTTACCGTATTTAATATATTTAATATCTTCCGTCTCCACTATTACCTGCCCGTGATAGCACATATCCTTTATAGATTCTTTAATATCTTCTCTATTCTTTTCCTCTATCTGATTATCAAAGTATTTTTCAGATCTTTTAATATAGTTTTCAGCAGCATGATCAGAGACAGTATATTCAACAAATCGATTCATTTCTAAGTCTTTTTTGATTTGTTTGCTTAAAATCACTCCAAAATCAATTTCAAAGTCATCCAATATATTTTCTAAAGAGCGGGTAAAATGAAAAACTCCATATTTATCAATAATACTTGCTATTTTTTCTTTTGCCTTTGGCGTTAAAACCCCTATTTTTCCATTAAGATACTTAACTATCTGGTTAAATTCTTCTTCATTTATCTTAATAGGTTTACTGATTTTCTTCTGGCTTCTTTGCTCTGTACTATTTTCTTTTTGTTCTAATTTTCTCTTAAACTTCAGTAGTCTGTTATTTTTATGATTATTTACTGGCTTTTTTTCTAAATTAAATTCTTTTGTTGATAATGACATCTGCCGTTCCTCTGGATCCCAACCAATAATTCTAGCCTCCAATACATCGCCTTCTTCAAAATAATCCTTAACATTATCCACAAATTCATTTGCTGTTTCACTTTTATGAATCATTCCTTTTACACGGTTTTTATCTGTTGTGGTAGTAAATGCACCAAAATCTTTTACATTAACTATTTCTACTTTTACAAGTTGACCTTCCTGATAGTAGTCTTCTAGCTTTTCTTCAATCATAATTATCTCCACCTTTTTATATTTTTAATTTTAATACTTATCATGAAAATTTATTAGATTACAGAAGATCTTTAAACCTCCTGTAACCTAATACCTTTTGTTTGATTAACTAAAAAGTTCTAACTTTGAGCCATTATTAACCACAACAGTCTTATCTTTTTCTATACTGCCTTCTAATTCATTTAAGTCAATAACAGAATCTAACTCATCTTCAATTGTCGCACTTTTTTCTTTAATTCCTAAATAATGACGACAAATTTTACCTTGATAGGATTTGTTTTTGGCTTCAACATCTTTTTTCCCAAGATGTTGTGTTAATACTCCTTTATTCTCAATGCTATATCCATTCTCTTCTGCCCATTTTTTGTATTTCTCATAGACCAGATGAGTTGGAATTCGTTCTTCTTTATCATCTACCAAATCATAGTGGTCATCAATAAAGTTACTAATCGGATCATTGATCTGAATATACATATTTTTGTCTTTAATCATTTGTTGAGATTTAGTAAATTGTCCGTTTTTTCTAAACCTAAGAAGTCCATCAATAGCCCATTTTAAAATGCCTGCTAATTCTTCTTTAAGCTTATTTTTTAAATCAGGATCAAACCCTTCTGTCCCAGGAGTAAACTTATTGGGAAATCGAATAATTTCTAATCTTCTATACCAGCCTAAAGTCTTATCACGACTTTTGGGGAGTTCATTGGCAGAAAACAAAAGTCTTGTGATCGGCTTTAACTGATAAGGTCCTTGAAATTTTCTCTCTACAGTTATCTCATCCTCACCTATAATTGATTTAATTAATCCCTGTTTTTTCATATAAATTGGATCAATATCTCCACAAATATTAGCTAAACGATTTTGAAGATTTGCTGGACTCCATCGACCTTTAGAACCAAAAAATTGAGATAAACCCATAGTGGATATATTCTCACCAAAAAGTTCTTTTATTACATCAATAAAAACTGATTTGCCATTTGCACCATCCCCATATAATATAGGAAAAAGTTGTCCCTTGTTATCAGGAACTAAAAGGTACCCAACATACTCCTGCATAAAGCTTATAGTTTCAGCATCAGGTATCCACTCTTTAAGTGTTTCTTTCCACTTAGGGCATTTAGCTTCACTATCATATTCATGTGGCAGCTGGAAAATTGAGTAATGACTTGGTTTATGCTCTTCAAGCTCCATAGTATTAAGATTCAGCATTCCATTTTTGAAGTTAATATAATCCTTCTTTTGAGCATAATCAGAAAATATAGTTTCATTTAAAGGGTTACCTGCTTCTAAAGCTAAATCATTAAACACCTTATTTATTTGATGAGTTGAACTGTTTTGTTCCAAATATGAAAGGATTTTTCTGATCTTCTGTTTTATATAATAGTCTATTTTAGCCTCCCAAACACCATCCTTATAGTAGCGAAACCTTTCTTCATTAGGAAGATACCTTATTAGTTCTCCTTTTTCTAACTTCAAAACTTCGATCATGAAATTTGTTATGTCCTCTAATTTCAATTCAGATAACTCTGCATAATCAGTAGCAATCAAATTGTTAACCTTATCAATTTTCTTTACTTTCTTTGTACTCATTAATTTATACCTCCATAATTATTTAAGTAGTTGTGGTAGTTGATAATTTTAAAACTACCAGTTTAAATAAATTGTATTTTTTAAAATAAAAGCTTTTCGTTAAACTTACACCCTGACGGTAATCTTACATCTGTAATTACTATTTTTAGTTTATAATTTAATAGATTATTAACTAATTTATATTTTTAATCTAATAGAAGTGTCAGGGTGTAATAATTTCTTTTAACCCAGATAATCAATAAGAATCAAACCTTCAGTTATCATTTATACACTGTATTTATGGTTTTAATGGTTTATAGGTGTAATAGGATAATAGTTAATTCTTTAAATAAATAACCTCGATCATTATTCTGCTCAAAAACTTTTATGGGTAAGGGTTTGATCTGGGAATAAACTATTGAAAGTACATTTTTAGTAATTACTGTCCTTCAAGTCTTAATTAACAACTACATCTTTATACCTTTACCCCTGCACAGCTGGGACACAACTTTCTCAGATAATTATCTTTATCCCTGATAAAATTTAACTTTTTAAGCCCACCATCTAAACTGTCATATCTGCTAATTATAGCGAGTGCTAATTTTTTATGGGTTCTGGAATTAAAAATTCCATCATTATTATATATTTTATTTAATTTAAACCTTATTTTATTAAGACTCCACTTTTTATACTTTCTTATTTCATCAGGGTCAAATCCCAGTTTTTTTAAAAAATGATTATATGACTTATAATTTAAACAAATTGATCCATATAGACTAGGGTCATCCTGTTCTATAGCATAAGGATTACAGGGCTTTCCAGATTTCAACCTGTCTTTAAAATCTTTAATTAAATTATTCTCATCCTGCAAATAACCATTAGGTCTCAATCTCAACAACTCCTTTCTTCAGTTCTATTATTTAATACCTCCATGCCCTTTATTTTGAGCATGGAGGCTATATTTTTAACAGATATTTTTTAATACCTTTGCAACCACATAAAAAATCAAGTTTATATATTCATTTTTTTCATAATTAAAATATATAAGATGTTCTTCATTAGTGCCATAGTTAGACATTGAATCACTAAATAAACAGTCAGTATGACTCTCAATTAAATTTAATGTTAAATCAGGATCATTTAAGTGCTTTAACTCTGGCCAAAATTCTGCATTTGGAATATTAAAGCGACAAGTAATTTTATAATAATCTCCCAAGAATATTTCCTTGAACTCTTTGCCTATCGCACTCTCTAAAGTAATATTTTCATTAACTTTTCCAAAAGTATCCCATTCCTCAACAGAATATTTATCTAAAAACTTATCAAGACTGAAATCCTTAAACTTATTTTTAAATTCACCATAATAAATATTATCTTTAGAATATCTTATGGGTTCATTTCTGTTTTTGGCCAAAACTAACCTTTTAAGATCATCTAATGCTACTTCGTAATAGTAATTTCCCAAACCGTTAACTTCTAACAATTCCTTATAAAGCTCATAACTATCGATTTCAATCTTAATATTTCTATTATTAGGGTATATTTCATTCATACCATTTAAAATAGATGCTCCTTCTATTAAAGAACTATAACCTTTTAACATATATTCTTTTTGGTGTTTCTCTAGTGAAAAATAATCAGATTTTAACCTTCTAGAAACTTCTAAAACATTTTCTTTCCTAATTTCATTGATGAAGTCTTTAGTAAACAATTCAGTTTTAATTTCAAACATTTTTTAACCTCCATTAAGTTTTGTTTTGCAACTTTTAAGTGAAACTTTTTATAAATTCTAAATATATAGTATCATCAAACTTAAAATGTGTCAAGTAAAAAGTTTTATTATTTTATAAAAGTTTAATTATTGACACTAAGTATCTTTTATGCTATAATTATTTTAGAGGAGGCAAACAAATGAAACCAAAACATAAGAATCAAATTAAATCAGAAGGAATTCTAGGAAAGATTAGAGAGTATGTAAATTCAGATGATTCTACAAACACTCAAAAAGAAATAGGTAACTTTATTATTAATAATTATGAAGATTTACCTGACATGCAGCTAAAAGAGTTTATAAATATAGTGAACGCTAGCAAGAGTACAGTAATTAGATTTCTAAAAAAGTTTGGGCTAAATGGGTATAAAGAGTTGGTTTTTAGAATCGAAAGCGAAATTAATGGATATGAACTTGATGTGCCTTATATCGATAATGAAGATAAGGTAGGATTTAAAATTTCTAGGTTTTTTAGTATCATAAATTTACATGATGAAAAAAATAATTTTACACCTTCTGAAAAGAAAGTGTTCAATTATCTTATGAACAATTTAAAGAAAATTCCTGATTTATCTATTGAAGATTTTGCTAATAAAACTGATGTATCTACTGCAACTGTTTCTAATTTTATTAGTAATCAACTAAATGTTGATAATTATCTTGAGTTGAAAAAAATGCTTTCTGAACATTTCGGAAGACAGGAAGCTTTAATAAATCTATCACCTGGAACTTATAATTCTTACTCTTATAAGCCAGAAAATAGTTTGTTAGACCTTGATACTATATCTTCTTTATTAAGCAGCATAGAAAGTAATATTTATAGGCTTTTAGGGAATAAAGATTCTAGTATTAATAAGAATTTTGGTGATTTAATAAAAAATGCAACTAATATTTTGATTTTTGATCTTCAAAATACAGCTGTTAATTTATTACACGATAATTTAAATGATTTAGGTTTTACTAACTTTCATGTTGATTCCTATGAAAAAGCCCTTAAAAAAATTGTTTATTTAAGAAAAAATAGAGACATTCAAAAGCAAACTGAAGTTTCAATACATGAAAATAACCTAATTATAATTATGGCCACAGATAAATATAATAAAAAAATAAATGATATTATTGATAAGTCAATAAAAAATAACTTCTCAATAATATTATTTGAAGCTAGCCATACTTCTAAAGCAATAGGTGAATATCCTGAAATAGATCTTAGAATAAATATTGGAGATTCTTTTATTGTTAACGAAAACAACACTAGAGAAACAATTACATTAACTATTATTATGGAAATTCTTATTAATCAGTTTAAAAAATCAATATGATAAAAAAATTGGTTTAAATAAAAAAGCAAGCAATCATGTTATTCTCATGACTGCTTGCTCTAATTTTCTATTTCCTTTTATTTTAAAGTTCAATCTTATATAATTATCTCCAGAATAAAACTACAATTAATTAGGAGTAATCTAATTATGCCAAACTTCGATCAAGATAAAGTTGATAAAATAAGACGATTGACCATTATCTCAATGTTTGCTGCCTCGGATGACTTAATGGAGCTCTTTGCTCTCAAAGGTGGCAATGCATTAAACTATATTTATAATGTGAACCAGAGATCTTCTATCGATATTGATATTTCTATGGAAAATTCATTTGAGGACCTGGACTTTAAATTAAAAGAAGTAGAAAGTATTTTAAGAAAATCTTTTGAGAGGACTTTTGAAGAAAATGATCTGAAAGCTTTTGATATTAAGTTAGAGAAAAAACCTCAAAAAATGGATTCTGATAAGGAAGGTTTTTGGGGAGGCTACCAACTATCATTTAAGGCTCTAGAGCTCGATAAATGGCAGGAACTTAAAGAAAATAATGATACAACTACAAATGATATGAGCAGACAGGCTATCCCTTTTAACAGGGAATTTAAGCGTAAATTCACCGTAGATATTAGCAGACATGAATATGTTAAGGACAGAGAACTTAAAATTTTAGACGATTACTACATATATGTCTATTCACCAATAATGATAGTCTTAGAAAAATTAAGAGCAATCTGCCAGCAGACTGAAGAATATACTGAAATAATCGAAACTCACAAACCAAGGGGCCGTGCCCAGGACTTCTTTGATATCTATGTTATTTTAGAAAGTTTTTCTGAAATAAACTTAACTTCTAAAAAAAGCATTAGTAATCTAAAAGAAATTTTTAAAATTAAAAAAGTACCTCTTTCAATACTGAATCAATTAAAAAATTATAGAGAGTTTCACCGAGATAGTTTTACAGCTGTTATTGATACAGTTTTTAAGTCAGATCAATTAAAAGATTATGATTTTTACTTCGATTATGTCTTAGATAAAGCTGAATTGATAACTAAAAATTTATAAATGCTGAGGATAGTATAATTTCCATCTTTCCGAGAAAGATGGATTTTTCATGTTATAATTTAAATAAAAATCATATTCAATATCCATGCTTTCTAAAATTTTTAGCTGGCTTTCTTTATACCCCGCTTTCTCTAAATAAAAACCCAGAACCTGGTGATATGGATAAATATAGTCCATTTTTCTTGAATAAGCTAAAAGTCTATTAATTGATATTTGACCTTTGGCATTAATATATGCTTCTAATATTTCTTCTACTCCTCCACCGTAACCAGGCCTGATACTTACATCAAGTAAAGTCCTTTCTATATCTGTTATTAGTAAATTCTCGCCGTCAACTTCTATTTCAGTTACTCCTAACCTTTCTGTATTCTTTCCATTCAACATATATGAATTAAAATCATCAAAGAAAACTATATGATTGGTCTTTCTCATCGGTTTAGAAAATGCTTTATCAATATTTTTCTGCTGCAGATCATAATTTTTATTTGACGGTTTTTTTGATTGTTCCTGGTTGGTATAAACATTCTTTGGTATATTTTCAGTCAGATTATGAAGATACATGGCCGTATAATGACTTAAAAATGAGTTCTTCCGTAATTTTAACGGAGTTTTATATTTATGAATTTCTCTAAAAGCATATTTGGTTGTTGATTGATTTTTAGATAGCTGGTGTTTAAACGGGATCAATACTTTATTTTCAACTAAAAATTTTATTAGATCTTTAACCTTTGTAACTTTCGGTAAGACAGAAAATAATTTATTGTATTTGAGCATATCACTAATGTCCTTAAATAAAATAATATCTCCTCTATTAAATTTTTCATCAAACTCATTAATTATCTCTTTTTTTATAATTTTCATCATTTCAAATCTGCTTCTAGACATGTTTCTCACCTCATTTATTGTATCTATAAGTATATATACTTATAGATACTTGGGTTGTATTGATTAAATTATACCATGTTATTATTTATTTGACAAGCTTAATTAAATATATTATACTTTAATTACTACATGTTATATATAGTATATATACTATATATAATAAATTTTAAATTAGTCAAACATTATAGCTCTAATTTCTTCAAATTTACTATTATAAAATTTACCTACTCTTGTATCATCTACTGAAACCTCTTTATTTAATTCAGTTGAAGGAAATCTATTGAATGTAAATCCATTATCTTCTCTCTGTTTTAAGAATTGAAAAATGTCTCTATTGTCTTGCTCAATTAGTTCTTCTAATACTTCGACTCCCAATGCATGAAAATCTATATCTTCAGAGAATTGGATTTCTCTATTAACAATTTCTCTGATATTCTTTTTCATAAATTCTGAAGGCGGTATATGAAAATTTTCTAAAGTAATAATTAAAAAATAGACTCGATTAATTTTATCAGGTAATTCTTCATGAGATAAAATTTGATTCTTTATATGCTTTTCTTTTTTTAGGCATTGTATTAGAGCTTTACCATAAGCTTTTTCTAATTGACTTAAATATTCTTCAACATCTGTATATCTTAATTTAATTGTAGGGGTAGTTGATTTAACCTCAACCAAAATAACTTCATTATTTTTTATTAACATAAAATCAGGAGATTTAAATTCATTTCTTCCTACATTATATTTAAATTCTGGAACAATTTTAAAACTATTGTCCCATGATAAAATATTATTAACATATTCTTCAAAAGTATTTTTTCCAAATTTTACTCTGAAATTTTCAATTCCAGATTGATCACAAAGCCAGTGAAAAAAACCTTCTGTTACTGCTTTATATAATAACTGTGGCATTGGCATATATATAATATCTTTTTCTTTTAGTATTGGTTTTATTCGTAAAGGATTATAGTTATAAATTTTCATTCTTTCATCTTCACTACTCATTTTATAGTAAATATTTTTTATTTCGCTTCTATTAGAAGATAATTCATTTAATAATTCCATTATCTTTTCATTAGAAAATAACTTTCCATTCCCCAACTGATCTAATAATCTATCTACTGTTATATTATTATTTGAAACCCAAGATAATGCATATAATGCAATAGAAAAATGGACATAATCATTATATGGAAAGCCAAAAACACTTTTGAATATATCTTTGACATTAAATTCTTGATTTTCAAAATTAAAAAAATAGTTATATCTATATAGAGATTTTAAAGGATGATTTTGTAAATTCAACTGTTGTGAAGCAGTCCGAATGAAAAAGAAATCAAATTTATCTCTAAAAAATAATTCATTATCAATATTTTCTTCTTTATCTCTTTTGTGTAATAAAGGAGGATTATAATTTCTATACTTATTAACTAACACTCTAAAATCAGAAATTTTATTTAAGTCTTTTTTAAAACCATTCCACTCTTCATTTATAATTGACATTATTGATAAATACTCTATTTCCCATGGGTATAATGCCTGTGGTTTAAGCCATTTACCAGATCTAGAGTCCACAAATAAATTTTTAGATAATATATTATTCTTATTAACTTTATTATATTCAAAGAGATGATCCAGTTTTCTTAATGTTTCCATCTTACTATCAAAGTTAAATCTTCTTATTTTCCGATCTATTTCGGATAATAAATAATTATTCACATCCCACATATAAAATATAACCCTCCTAAAAAGCAATTTATATCTTTTTAAAACTCACCTTGATTATCACACATAAGTTCTGCCTGCTCCATAACAGTTTCAATAGCTTCTTTCTGCTTATCAGGTGGATAATCATACTTCCTTAACAGTCTCTTAACCTGAACCCGAATATTAGCCTTTATATCCTCTCTGGAACTCCAATCAATAGTCGTACTATTTCGAATTGTTTCAGTTAGCTCAACTGCTATTTTCTTAAGGATTTCGTCTCCCATTACTTTTACAGCAGCGTCATTAACACCAAGAGCATCATAAAAAGCCACTTCATCTTTATTTAATCCAAGATCATTTTCTTCTTCTTGAGCTTTATTCATTTCTCTGGCTAACTTAATCAACTCTTCAATTACATGTCTCGTTTCAATAGCTCTATTTCTGTATTTATTTAGGGTTTCATTCAACATTTCAGAGAACCTTTTAGATTTAACAAGATTTTGTCTTGCCATCTTCTTAACTTTAGTTTTTAGAATTTGTTCTAAAGTTCTGGCAGCAATATTTTTCTGCTGCAGATGCTTAACTTCTTCCAAAAATTCTTCTGAAAGAATAGACATGTCTGGATCAATATTGGTTCCCTCAAATATATCAATAACTCCATCTGAAGCTATTGCCTTTGATACCATTTGATTAATAGCTCCATTAACTTCTTCAGGAGAACTTTCACCATCACTAAAGTGTTTTTTAATAGCTGTTTTAACAGCTTTAAAGAAGGCTATATCCTCACTTATCTCTAAAGCTTCTTCTCTGGTAGAACAAAGAGCATATGCCTTAGATAGACGGTTTACATGCCTTATAAATCGTTCTTCGCCTGTACCTGCTGGATCTTCATCTAATCCTAGTATGTATTCTGTTGCTTCTGTAATTATTCTCATTTTATCTTCTGGTTTGGCTTCAAAAAATCTCTTATAATCAAACTGATAGAAAAGATCCTTTACAATTTCATATTCTTTTAATAATTCTTTTATGACTTCTTCTGTATCTATTGCTGTTTGTTTTCTATCTGATTCAGTATAAGAATTAAGTGCTTTTTTAAGTGCATCTGCTATTCCAATAAAGTCAACAATCAAACCACCAGGTTTATCTCTATAAACCCTATTGACTCTTGCAATAGCCTGCATCAATGTGTGTCCTTTAAGTGGTTTATCTACATACATAGTGTGAAGAGGAGGTACATCAAATCCTGTAAGCCACATATCACAGACAATAACCAATTTTAGTTCATCATCAGGATCTTTTAATCTTTTTTCAATTACTTTTCTTTCGTGTTTTGGTCTAATATGTGGTTGCAACTCTTTTGGATCATCAGAACTTCCAGAAATTACAACCTTTATACCACCTTTATCATCATCTTCATGATGCCATTCTGGTCTTATATCAGTAATTTTATTATATAGATTAGCTGCCACAGCTCTTGAGACAGTAACAATCATTCCTTTACCTAAAATAGCTTCCTGTCTTTCTTCGAAGTGATTGACTAATTCTTCTGCAACTGTTTCTAACCTATCGTCAGAACCAATAACAGCTTCAATAGTGGAGTTTTTAGACATATAATTATTTTTAGTTTCTTCAGTTAAACCATCGGTAAGATTATCTATTTCTCTATCTAATTCCCTTTTCTTTTCTTCTGATATATCTACCTGAACTATTTTGCTTTCATAATAGATTTTAACAGTCATTTCATCTTCAACAGCTCTAGTCATATCATATATATCAATATATCCACCAAATACACCAGTTGTATTTCTACCGATGAAATCTATTGGTGTTCCTGTAAAACCTATATACGAAGCATTTGGAAGGGCATCTCTCATATATTTAGCATACCCATATTTTGTTTCAGCCTTATCGTCAATCTGTTTAATGTTTGGATCAAATCCATACTGGCTTCTATGAGCTTCATCTACTATAACAATTACATTTTCTCTTTCAGTTAGAGGAGAATCCCCTTCCTCAAACTTTTGAATAGTTGTAAAAACTATCCCACCAGATTCAACTGATAAAAGGTCTTTTAAATCCTCTCTACTGTCTGCCTGCTTAGGTTTTTGACGAAGTAGCTGACTTGATTTACTAAATGTACTAAATAACTGATCATCTAAGTCATTACGGTCGGTTATAACTACAATAGTTGGGTTGTCCATTCCTAAAACAAGTTTACCTGAATAAAATACCATTGATAAGCTTTTTCCACTACCTTGAGTATGCCAGATGACACCAATCCTACGATCTCCTTCATCACCCATAGCGTGTTCTGTGCTGTTTATTGCTTTTCTAACAGCATGATATTGGTGATAAGCAGCAAAAATTTTAGTTATATTTAACCCATCATCTTGGAAAAGAACGAAGTTATGGACTAATTCTAAAAATCTTTCTCTATCAAAAATACCTTTAATAAGAACTTCTAATTCAGGTATCCCTTTAGGAGCTATTTCATCACCATCAATAGTTCTCCAGGTCATAAACCTTTCAATATTTGATGTAATAGTTCCAGCTCGTGCATTATGACCATCACTAATAATTAGAATTTCATTATAAGTGAATAAAGAAGGTATCTGATCTTTATAATTCTGTAGTTTATTATAAGCAGTATTAATGGTTGCATTTTCAGCTACTGCACTTTTTAATTCCATTACTACAAGAGGTAAACCATTAACAAAGACTACTAAATCAGGTCTTCGTGTGTATTCCCCTTCCTGAACAGTAAATTGATTAACTACTAACCAATCATTATTCTTTTTTTCTTCTTTATCAAAAAGCCAAACTTTATCATATTTAATGCTACCATCTTCTCGTTCATACTCAACATCTATACCGTCAGTAACCATTTTATGAAAGTTGCGATTATTTTCTATCACTGATGGTTCTTTAGGTATTAATACCTCACGGATAGCACTTTCAATAGCCTTATTCGGTATATCTGAATTAATAGAATATAAGGAATTTCTTAATCTTTCTTCTAATACCACATCTTTATGACTTTCTCTTTCTTGATATTTACCACCTGGACTTATTTCATAACCATTCATGTATGTGTAATTTAATTCTTTAAACCAGTTTATACCAGCTTGTTCTAATTGATCTTCATCAAATTTACTCAATTTTTATTTCACCTCCTTTTCATCTTCTAAAGGAACTCTTATTTCTCCTGACATTAATTTAGGGAGAAGAGAGTCTCTTAATTCTTTTAAGGATTGGTTTTCAAAGCAATTATTAGTTATTTTATTAAATATGGGCCTCACAATTTCAATAAATTTATTCAATTCTTTTTTAGGTGGTAATAATAATAATGAATTTTTAACATTTGTTTTATTAATGTGTTGTTGAGCTCCACCTGTTTGCTTTTGAATAATTACATTAATTCTATGCAATAACCATAAATAAATATATTCAGACGGTATTTCATTAGATTCTACCACCCCAACAACTGACTGATTTGCACAAGATTCAATTTCCAGCCTACTGACCTGACCTAAAGTAGCTCCAGTAATAGCTATAACAACTGTACCCTTAGGAAGCAGAACTGTTGAAGAATTTTCTAAACCTTCTTGTGTTATATACTCGGAAGGTTCTATTATCCTAAATTCATTTACCTTACCAGATTTAATCCAATTAATATCACCATTTTCCCAATATTTACCTTCTCTTCTTAAAGGTGTTCCTCCTAATTCAACCCTTAATTCTTTACCAATTGTAGAAACACTAAATGATTTTGGAATTTCTTTTTTTAACTTTTCATTATAAATAAATTTTTCATCTTGAAAAGGTTCAAAATCAACAAACCAACTTTTGTAAATAGTTTTTGCTATTTCTTCTAAAGTTTTATTCATTTTGTTGTTATTTAAAACTTTTTTATTGACAGAAGATATGATTTTCACTATCTTTTTTTGCACTTCAATATCTGGTTTTAATATTTCCATTTCATTTATAGTTTTAACAGGTAATTGTGGTTGTGCACTTCCACTTACATATTGTTTTATTTGATTTTGAAATAAATCAGATCTAAAATACCAATAAATATATTCTGGCAAAAATTCTTTATGGTTTTCTAATCTAAATATTAACATACCAGAATTAATCCTAATGTTTTTATATGGGATTCCGTTTGTAAAAAACCCAACATTTCCCACCGTCCCTCTAGTTGTTAAAACTACATCTTCTTTTTCTAGCTTTCCTTTTCTTAAAATATCATCTTTCTCTTTTGTAATAAATTTTGTTTTATTAAACTTAAAACCTGAATCAGTAACATTTTTAGCATTTAAGAACAGACAATATCCATCTTCTAAATATTCATTTTGACTAGGATAATTCTCTCCACGGTCTCCATCAATAATATTAATCTTAGTGTTTTTAAATTTTACAGATTTAAAACTCATAACCAATCACTCGAAGATTATCTCGAATTTCCTCTTCTAATTTATTTGATTTAGCAAATTCTTCAGCCAATTCATCAGTTAACCTAGCCATTTTATCTTCAAAAGGTTCATCATCCTCTTCTTTTTCTTCAATACCTACATATCTCCCAGGTGTTAAAATATGCTCATGCTCTCTTATTTCTTCAAGTTGAGCAGCCTTACAAAAACCTTTGATATCTTCATATTCTTTTTCTTCAGCAGTACCTTTCCAGGCATGATAGGTATCAGATATTTTTTTGATATCTTCTTCTTCTAATTCTCTGTGTGCTCTATCTACTAATTTACCTAATTTTCTGGCATCAATAAAGAGAGTTTCTCCATTTCTTTTACGGCCACCATTAGCACCTTTATTTTTAGATAAAAACCAAAGTGATACAGAAATACCTGTCGAATAAAATAATTTTGGTGGCAAAGCAACTATGCAATCTACTAAATCATCTTCTAATATTTTTTCCCTTACATCTCCCTCTGAACTGGTATTAGAAGATAGAGAACCATTAGCAAGTACAAACCCTGCTGTACCAGTTGGTGCAAGATGGTGAATAAAATGCTGCACCCAGGCATAGTTGGCATTACCGTTATAAGGAATACCATATTTCCATCTAATATCATCAGCTACATGTTCTGCTCCCCATTCACTTACATTAAAAGGAGGGTTAGCTAATATATAATCTGCTCTCAAATCTTTATGAAGATCATTATGGAAACTATCAGCAGGTTTTCCACCAAGATTACCATTAATACCCCTAATAGCTAGATTCATCTGGCATAATCTCCAGGTAGTTGGATTAGACTCTTGTCCATAAATGGATAAATCCTTCATTTTACCCTGATGGTTTTCTACAAACTTTTCACTCTGAACAAACATACCTCCACTACCACAACAAGGGTCATAAACACGACCTTTATAAGGTTCAAGCATTTCCACAAGTAAATTTACAATAGAAGAAGGAGTGTAAAATTGTCCTCCACCTTTACCTTCAGCACTTGCAAACTTAGCTAAAAAATACTCATATACTCTACCTAAAACATCTTTGGATCGACTTTCTTTATCTCCAACTTTAATATTACTTATTAAATCAATCAAATCTCCTAAAATTCTTTTACTTAGTGTTGGTCTAGCATAATTTTTATTTAGAATTCCTTTTAATTCTTCATTTTCTCTTTCTATTTCAACTAATGCATCATCAATAATCTGACCAATTTCAGCTTTTCTAGCATTTTTCTTAATGTATTCCCATCTTGCAGTTTTTGGAACCCAAAATACATTATCTCTCTTATATTCATCTCTATCTTCTGGATCTGCATATTCTATTTTTTCAATTTTTTCTCTTTGTTCTTCAAACGAATCTGATACATATTTTAAGAATATAAGTCCTAAAACAACATGCTTATATTCTGCTGGATCCATATTATTTCTCAATTGATTGGCTGATTTCCATAAGTCTTCTTCAAACCCCACTTTTGCTGTTGACATAAATTAATACCTCCAGTTTATTATTTATATCCAAACATAATTATTTTCATTCTCTTTAATAATATTCTATAAATCCTTACATTAACCTTTTTATACCAATTTCATTCTTTAATCTCCACCAACCTTATTTTATCCTCTTCCAGTACCAAAGTTTCATTAACATAATCAAAAACATCCTTAGAAGCATTTGGAGTTGTTTTATACCCCTTTATAAATTCTTCTCTTATCTCGCTACTATACTTCTCAAAAAGCCCATTAACCCTTTCTTTGAAAGCTATCTTTTCTTCCTTTGAGTAATCTTTTTCTCCCTGGATCTTAAATCCATCCTCATTTAAGTTAAAACGCCAGAAGAATATTAGTTCATCAACTATACCATAAATACTTGCTGTATAAATATCAGCATCTTCATCAACAAAAACATCTTCTAAATCAAATTCCACATCATGAATTTCTTGAGATAGCATTAATAAGATAATATCTTTGCGAAGATTATTAATAAATACCCCTCCTGATTTGTGATGACTAAATTTAGACTAATTTCTCCTGGAATTTTTTTATTCTTTTCTGATGAATTTCTAAACTGTTTTTTTCCTGTTCTTCTTTAATTTTCTCAACTATTTTTCCCTGAACACTTTTATCAGGAAACGGAATAGATAAATTTTCAATGTTTTTTCTATTAATTGTTTGGATAGTTGTTCCTGAAGCCATTATCTGCAGCTTTTTTTTTCCCCATTTTGATTTTAAAAATAGTGCTAAATATTCAGGATTTAATTCTTCATGAGTATCAATAACATACAGGTTCTGGTTTACAATAGCTCCATTTAAACTCTTCCCAACTATACTCACCTTCTTCAAACTTGCTGCCATTTTAGGTAGTATAATGTTGTTCTCTTCTAAATACTCATTTTCAACATCTTCTTCACATTGGACAAACTCAATTTGACTTTCATCAACATAAATATCATTTTCTATCATTTCACTAATAGTAACCCTGGGTATCTCTTTGCTGAAAAATTTATTTTTCCCAGGCTTATCTCTAACACTTCTAAATTCTATTAAATTTTTAAGTTTTTCTTCTCTGCAATTCCATTTTTCCTTATTTTCCTCATAAAATATTTTTTCAATGCTAAACTGATCATTTAAAAGGTGTTTTTTATATTCAGCTAATAGAAATTGGTTTTCTTCAGCTGAAGACTTAAAATCACTTAAAATTAGTTCTTCTTTAAATACTTTATCTATAGTTTCTTTTAAGTCCTGTTCTTTTTGAAATGATTTATAGTAATCATCATATATTCTATTTGCTTCCTCTATTTTTTCTTCTGGTATTTTAATTATTGGCAGCCTGTATTTATTAAGTAATTTTAATGGCAGATTATTAGTTGTCCCTCTTGTTAATGAAGAAATATCCTTAATAACTTTTTCATTACTTAAAATGAAATATAACACTTTAGCCAGGCTCTTTTTCTTTGGAGTTAAAACTATTATTGCATTGGATACTACATATTCTTTATTATCATTAATTAAAGCAATACCACTGCTTTCAGGTCTTACTTTAGAAATTAAGATGTCATTTTTTGTGGCAACCAGCTTAGCCCTTTGGGGTAAATCATCCTTCTTTTTATACTCAATATTTTCCTGATCTAACATATTTATTGTTTTATCCAGACTGGAAACAGTAATATACTTATTTTTCTCTGAAGATAAACTGTAATTTTTTAAGCTTTTCTGATTAATCTCAACAAGTTCAGTTAAAGGAAGTCTATTATCACTTTTAAGATCTTCTTTAATACTTAAATAATCAACGGTCCAATCATCTGATTCTTTAATAATTTTATATGGCAGTAACTTATTAACCATTAAGATTTCCCTCCTTTTTTAACGAATTTTTGAAAAGATTTAATAAGTTCATCAGTCTCTTTTAAATCCTCTATATCACCAGCAAAGAATTTTTCAGGTTCTTTACTACCTTTTTTCTTTTTTTGGAGCACTAAAACAGTTGTTTTTATTGCAGTTTCAGGGAAGGTTCTGTTTGGTAGTCTAATTAATCCTTTAACATTTGTTTTTTCTAAGATTATTTCTCTAAGCACTTTACTTTTTCTTGTAAATAAAGTACCTTCTGTTACTACAGCTATTATATATCCATTCTCATTAGTTAAATTAATTGCTTGCTCAATAAAAGCATCACTTAAATTTCTTCTACTTCTATTTAATACTTCAAAATCATAGTTGTTATCCTTTTTACCCAGCAGATTAAAAGGAGGTCTGATAGAAATTAAATCAAATTTATCTTTAAAATCATAAGCTAAAGAATCCTCATTTAACACATCTATATTTCCTAAACCAGTGATTACATTTAATATTTTATTATAATTTGCTACTCCTTCATTAATCTCTACACCTAAAACTTTACTGCTATCATGTATCATTGCTAAATCTCTTAAAGTAAACCCATAACCAGCTGTTAAATCTGCTATTTTCTCTGGCTTTATATCTATTGATTTAACTATATCAACTAAGGCATCCTTAAACTTCTTACTTGTACCATGTTCATTTCCTTGAGAAGCTCTTCCTTTAGCCATTATTGATAAAACAGCATCATTATATACCTTTGATTTAGGAGGAAGATTGCTCATTTTATACAATAATTTCTTAAGGTCCTCATTATTTATTTCTTTAAATCTAAAGGAACTTTTAAGATTATAATGATTTAAAGCCTCTTCTAAAACTTTATTTATCTGATCTAAATCTAGATCAAACCAATTGCTTATTTCATTTTTTTCATCTAAATAACTTCTTATCAGTAACAGATGGAGAATAAATTCATGATAGTCATCAGCAGACGATATATTCCTTAAAACATTAGCTGCCTGCCAAAAAACTCCTGCTATATCTTCAGCCTTTACGAAATATTCTGAAGCAGAACTAAATTCTGGGGCTTCATTTATTGGTAATGAAGATTCAACATCAAACCAGTAATAATCAAATTTATGATTACCCTGATCAATAGCTAAAAGAGCAAAATCTGTTCTAACATATTTTGCTATGTTAAAAAGATAGTTTTGTTTTTCCCTATCACTTTTCTCTGTTATTAATACTGCCACTTCAGTCTTAGTGTTACCTTCTTCATCAATACTAAATCCAAACATTGTCTTTTCTTTATCAATTCTATCCAGTATTCTTTCACTTGTGTTAACTGGCTCATCTTTCACAAAAGAACATCCCAACTCCTTTAGATAGCTTTCTACCTTTTTATTAATCATAAATTAATTACCCCCTAATATTTTTTTAGTATTGTTTATTGGCTTTTTATTTATGCTGCGTGTTTTTTGTGGCTCCATAATTTTTTTAAAAATAAATTATGACTTTGATGTTGTCTGCCCTGATAAAATTCTTCCTGATCTATTTTTTTTATACTTCTATAAGAATGGTTTCCTTTGCTTTTAACACCAGGCATTGTATTAATGAGATTAATAACATCATTTATATTCGCGTCTGCTTCCATTTCTAAATAACGATTAACACAAACTTCATTTCCATGACCAACATGTCCATATCTCAATTTAGCAACCCAAAATGTTTTTTTCACTGAAACCACCCTTTCTTTTTTATGTGTCGTGTTAACTTAATTATATTAAATCACACTCAGAAGCTTTTGTCAAGCACAAAACCTATTTTTTTATAAATTATTTTGTTTTGTGTTTTAATTTCTATATTCATAATAACTTATTTATTTTATATTGTCAAGTGTTAATTTAAAATAATTTTTTATATTTTTTGTTGCGTGTTATTATTTATCTTAAAAAATATTTTGGTGTTGAAACCCTCCTTTTAATATGATAATATGGAACTAGAGTAAATTTATGGAAATAAAGTAAAATATTTTGCTCACTCGAGTGCTGCAACACTAAGTGAGCTATTTCTGTCAACCACATGAGTCAACAGCTATGTATTTCTACTACCTATATAATAACAAAATTATTTAGCCGTGGCAAGGCTTATTAGTTATTAATGGACTCGTGTGTTTGTTGACGGATCCATTTTTTAATTAATAAGGAGGAATTTATTTGTCATGGATCAAGTCTATCGTAATGAAAAAATAAGAGAGTTTCTGCTCAAATTAACACCTAGTAAGACCAGAAACAACAAAGAAAGAGATCTATCTGATAGTGCTATTGCTTTTGGTAACCTGATTGATAATAACCAGAAACTAAAATCTGAAATTGGAGAAAGTTTTTTTGGTAATCATCAAATGTACACTATAGAAAATATAAAAAATAAAAATCTGAAACTAGTCTCAGATGAAGTCGATCAATATTATACTCCCAACTACTTTTTAGGGAAAGAAAGCAGCAGAAAAACTGCACATTCTGTTTCCTGGCTGAATGCACTCTATGTAGATATAGATGGTATCAAAGGAGTTAAAGACAGCCATGAAGCATTATTAGTCCTATATAAAGCATGTGAAAAGGCTGAGCTTAAATTGCCCGATGTGGTTATTAAAACCTCTATTAACCCTACTGTTCACTTACAGGCCTTATGGCTAATAGACCCTTTTTCTGTTAAGACTATGTATAACTTTAAGAGAAATCAAAAATATAAAAAGTGGTGGAAGACAGTTAATACTGGAATAGCTTATTCACTAGAACAGGCTGATGAAAGATTTAATATCGATTATAAGGTTAGTCGAGATTTTTCAACTTATCTTCGACTTCCCTACACCTATCATCAAAAAACAGGGGAACTTGTCGAAATACTGGATGAGAGAATTACGGAAAAGAGACATATATTTATGGATGATTGGATTCAAGAGACAACTTCTCGGTATATCGAGGCATGTAAAAATAATGATTTTTTTCTTAAACCACAAAAAGATAATAAAGATGATGATATTAAACTAATAGATCATCCTCAATTTGCAGCTATATTAGAGGGAGTTCCAGAAGGATATAGATATAAATCTCACTACGGACTTATAAAAGCTTTCAAGTCAAGTGAATATACTAAAAAAGAAACTTTAAAAGAAATGTTAAAATTCAATAAAAGATGTGATCCACCTGAAAATGAACGGAAAATAGAAAAAACTGTAGAGAAAACCTTCAATGATGGTAAAGGTATCAATATTAAGATGGTTGCTGAAGTAGCTAATAATAGTTTTGCTAATGCCGAAGCTGAATTTGAACCTGATCCAAAAATTTTAAGACTATTTAACATCGCTAAAGGAACTTTAGAGTACCAGAAGAAAAATAATAACTATGAAGAAATATTTAATAAACTATTTCATTTTATTAGAGCCTATAAAAAAGCTGGACATGACCATATTCCCAGCCAAAAAGAATTAGCTGATATTTTAAAACTTAAATACAACACAATTCGACAATATTTTAATCTGATAAAAAAAGACCTTAGGAAAAAATCGATATATCTTAATTACAACTATAAAAAGAAAAAATACTGTTTTATATCTATGAAAAAATGGATCCAGAATTTTGTTAATAAAATAAAAAATATAAAGGCAAACAGCAATTTTAAAAGCAATAATTACAACCAAAAAGTTATCCACAATTTAATATCTATTTTGGTTATATATAGTATGAAGGGGCAAAAGAATGACTTTAGAAAAAAAGAGATGCAGGAGGATTATAAAGGAGTTAAGTTGATCTTCTATGACTAAATCATTTATTTCTAATTTAATTTAATAATTTATCTCTTTTAGATGCTTAAATTTTCGAAAATCATAAAATATAATTTTTAACTTTAATTTTGTAATCGAATAATAATTTATTTCATCTTTTTTAATTCTTTTTTAAAAAATCATCTAAAAAGGTATGTTGTATTTTAAAATTTAAAAACATCCTTTACTACACTTTTAGGTATCCACATGTGTTTGATTTCATTTTTGTTTTCTGGAAACTCAAAGTAATACCAGTTGCCATTTAAATCTTTTTTATATTGATCTGTTCCTTCGAATCCCTCTAAAAATTGTTCTTCAGCTATATCCAGTTCATTTTGATCATTAATAGGAGCAGCAGGAAACCCTTTTCTAGCAATTATTAATTGATATTCTCCTTCAGGAAAATTATATCCTGATTCTTTATATGATTTAGCTTCATATTTTTCTCCTACCTGGTAATTAGACATATTTTTTCCTCCAATTTTATTAGTTTTTAAAAGCGTATGGGTAAATACAAGGGGGAGCAGAACAATAAAAGTGGTTTATAATTAGTTTTTTAGCCCTTTACAGGCATTTTCCTTTGTTTTGTTGATAATTATATGTCCTGTCATTAACTGCCCTTAAAATCGATTTTCAGTCTTTTGAGCAGGTTTAGTTGGTAAAATAAATTAATCTATAAAATTTAAGCTGGATTAAATAATTATAGAGCATATCACTGTAAAAAAATATATCTAATTAGCTTAGTTGATTGCTAAATTTTTAACCACTAGATCATATTAATATATTCTAATGTAATTTAATAGCATATGACCAATAAGATCAAAAACAAGAGAAACCCAAAGACATATAATACTTTATTTATTAGTGTCGAAAATATTACCACCCTACCACTATAATTACTGTTATAATAGGATTTAATTCTCGAAACCACCCGTCGAAAATTCTACCACCCCCCCTGTCGAAAATTCTACCACCCCCCTGGTGATATCCTTGTTATAACAGGAAATAGTTCTCGAAACAAGCTTTACACTAATAATATGCAAGTGAGGGTTTCTGCTCCCTGTTCATTATAGTCATATCTACGCTTTAAATATCTACTTTCTTCCAATGCTTTAATGTGATCACTAATGGTCTGTCTTTTAACTCCCAGTTTCTCAGAAAGAGTCAATGTGCTTGGAAATGCAGTTCCTTTGTTGAATGAGTATTTAAGCAATAATATGTAAACTTTAAGCTGAGTTGGAGTAATGGCCTGGTATATAGCACCATTTATAACTCCATTGTTAATCAGAGTGTACCCTGTACCATAAGTTCCCTGCTTCTTTACCTTACAGAAAGTAGGGCGACCTCTCTTCTTTCTAACTTCTATAAGTTTCATTTTAGCTAATTTATCAATGGATTTACCTATACGATGCCTTTCCATACATTTTTCATCCTTATGAGTTATCTCTTCTTTAATCTGAGTGGTATTAAGACCATTTTCTGCTGCTAAAAGAACACCATATACTATAAGCTCATACCCTGAAATATCTCTGTATTTGTTGAATATACGGTTATTTAGCTTAATATGGTTGTCTAGTATTAGATTATCTATACTACCCTTTATAGGACAATTATAACGGTCGCAGTGGTTGCTTAACATCTCCTGCAGTTCTATATCTGGAATAGTACATCCTAAAAGCTTATATTCCCCATCCCAATAGGAATAAAAGTCATTTTTTACTTTTCCTTTTTTTTCAGGTGGTCGATTCAATTCATTCCAGGCTAGAACTATATCATAAGCCCTTCTTTTGGTATATCCCATCATCTGAAGCCATTTAGTTAATCTACCTTGAGCCCAGTTTCTTTCTCCTGCTTCTACACCTTTTAAAATAGAATTAATACAAGGCCTTTTTGCTTCAGGTAGTTTCACCCCATTGATTCTATCAGAACCAAAATCAGGTTTATCTGCAGGTTTTATACCTGTTAAATTTGATAGGTTCTTTATACTGTATCTCTTTGATGCGTCAAGCTCCATAATTTCACATAATATTTTTTCTGATTTATTATTATAGCTACCTGGTAATCTCATAATTCTAGCAGCTTCAGCAGCTCTCGGATCAGAACCTGTTTCATTCGAAATGTATTTAACAAATGAGATAATTTTATGAGCATCAAAAGGCTCATCTAAAAGCCAGTAGCTGTGTATTCCATGACCTGAACTTAAATGAATACTAGCTTTAGGAAGACCTGCCTTTTTAATTCTATCCTTCACCTCATTTAAATTCATATCATCATAGTCGGCCCACAAAGCATTCACCTTAGTCAGGTTGTTTGAGCTTCCTGAGCTGGTATCTTTGCGACCAGAAACACCAAAATAAACATCCTTTTCCTCTGGTGGCTTATATTCTAATAACTCATCTGCTTTTTTAAACCATACTTTATTTACATAACCTGCATTGTTAAATTCTCTTATCTCTATGAATCCAGGTAAGTTAGATAAAATATGATTTATAAACTTAGCATTATTAACTTCCTTATTTATTTCTGTTATTGAAGACATAATGACTATCTCCCCTCAGTCCAATAAAATACCAATTTCGTACTTAATCTATTTCAGCATTATCATGCAAAAAGTTTATCGCAATTCTAATCAATTCTGATTTATCTCTATCAGTTTTTCTTGCTAATTCATTTAATTTTTTATCTTCATCTTCATAAATATAATAAGTTCGTTTAACCTTTTTCGGTTTCTTCTTATCTTTAGAAAGGCTTATGGTTGGTTTAGATTCCTCGGCAGATTCATCTTTGCTTTCAGAATTAGAGTCAACATCACCTTTAACTTCAGAGTTATCATTAACATCAGTATTAGAGTTAGAGTTGCTGTCACCCCCACCATCAATGTTGCCATCATCTTTACCATTACCATTAATGTTACCATTACCATTGCTGGTGCTATCTTCTTTATTTTTAGATTTGCTTTTTTCTTTTTTCTCTTTTACATTATTTAAAAGATCATTAAACTTTTCATCATTTTTCTTCTCTGCATTCTTAGACAATTTTATCCACCACCTTTTTCAAAACTTTAAAAAACTGATCTGCTGCTTCTTCATCATATTCAAAAACAGTTTTACCAGCTCTACCAGCTTCAGTTATTTTAACCCTTCTATTAATTGGCTCAGTTAAAACTTCTGGTTCATCTGAAAAGATTTCTTTTAGAAGTTCTAAATTGGCTTTAGATTCATTTGTTCTTGCATCATACATATTAGGTATAATTAAGCTAATAAGATTGCTATCTAATCTAAGTTGATCTAAATATTCATATATATTCCCAACTGCTCTTACGCTTGCTGATTCTACCTGTACAGGCATTATAATATGGTCTATATAGCATAAAACTGCATCATTAACTTTAGTCCTTTGAGGTCCACAGTCAAACATCACAAAATCATAATCCATATTTTCTAGATCAGATAATATTTCTTCCATAATAATATCTATTCTTGAGCTTCTATGCAGCTCGGCATTTATCTTTTCAATATTGTCATTTGGTAATAAATCTAAATTTTCTCTGGCATTAATTATGCATTCGCTTAATTTTGCAGGATATCGAGGATCCATTAAATCAAAAAAAGTGTTCTCATAATCCTCTTCTGTAAATCCTAAAAATAAGCTGGAATCATTTTGACCATCCAAATCAATTAATAAAACTTTGAAATCTAATTTAGCCAGGCCATGAGCTAATTGAACAGAGGTAGTACTTTTTCCTACTCCACCTTTATTATTTATTATAGCTATTTTTTTTGCCTTCACTACAATCCTCCTCTTTGAGAGAATAATTTAATAATTATTTTCATTTATTTTTTTGATGAACTTTGCTGATCTATGAAGTCTAAAAAATTTTTTTCTTTTATTCTCCAACTATTACCCACCTTAAATCCTTCCATTTTTTCTTCTCTCAAATATCTACGAATAGTTTGTTCACTGACCTTCAATTTTTCTGCTATTTCTTCAGGTGTATAAATCTCAGGCATATTGATTAATCCCCCTTTGATAATAATCATCTTTTACAATGTTTAATGTTATTCTATGTTATATTACATTATAGTATAATCTTTAACCTTTTTCAACAAATTAATTTGATACTTTATCACTGTTAAAAGCTGTCTATGTTGCAGTTAACTCTAGAACTAACATTAACTTTACCATCAACTCTACCATCACCATTGATGTTAACATTGACAGTAATGGTATATATGAATAATGGCTAAATATCTTTTTTCCAAAAATGTCTTATTATAATTCACTTATAAATTGGAATGGTATTAAAAATTATTGATTGCACCATCGCCATTAAAATTAATTTTAATGTTGACTTTAACATTAATGTTGACATTGACATTAGTTCTACCATTAATGGTAGAACATTTTTTATTTCTAAAATTAAAATCAAGGAATAATTTTACTATTGAAGAATTCAATTAATAGATGACTTTTAATTCGTAATTTAGATGTTTTATGAATTAATAACTTGACATTGATATTCAACTCAACTATAATAATTATAGGAGGAATTGAAATGTCAAAAAATACTTTTGGGCAAACGATAAGAAAATTAAGGAAAGAAAAACAACTCACTCAAAAAGAGGTAGCTAAAGAAGTTGGTATTGATGTTACCTATTTAAGTAAAATTGAAAATGGAAAGCTAGATCCTCCTGCACATGACAAAATAGAAAAACTAGCTAAGATATTAGATGTTGATAGTGATTTTTTAATAACAGAAGCAGGAAAAGTTCCTGAGGATATTACGAATATGATTCCTAAAAATTCTAGTAAAATACCAAAACTATTAAGATCAGGCAAAGATCTAAGTGATGAGGATTGGGATAGAGTCCAAGAATATATAGATAAATTGAAAAGAAAGGATAAGTAGATGAGTATTAAATGGATGAAATCAGAGGAAATAGAAAAAGAAGCGAATAATTTATTAAAGTCCTATGAAAAAAATTTTAATCAGGTACTTAATGAAGAAGTTCCTTTAGAAAAAATGGCTGAATTTCATTTAGATCTTTTTTTCGATTATGACAAACCAAAGAATCTTAACTTAAAAAAGAATACTCTGGGTGCTATATTTCCTGATGGGAAAATATTTATTAATGAATTACTGGTGAATAAAGGTTCTTCTGAAGGAAGGTTCAGATTTACTCTTGCTCATGAAATAGGCCATTGGATTTTACATCAAGATATATTAAATGGAAATTCTACCAAAGATAGAATTAGTTCTTTATTTAGAAAAGGAAATGTTATAAGTAACAAAGAAGGAAGAACAATCTTATGTCGAAAAGGGGACACAAGTGGAGCAGAATGGCAAGCAAATAAATTTGCAGCATATTTATTAATGCCATCTTATTTAGTTATACCTTTATTTGATGAGTTAAGGAAAAAACATGAAAATACAAAGGGTAGCTTGCAAAGTAAAATAACTTTTGAAATTGCAAATATATTTAATACTTCTATAGAGGCGACAAAAATTCATTTAAAACAGCTTAATTTAAATGCTAGACAATTAAAGTTGTTTTAAATTTTTTTAACAAAAATATTGAGTTGAAACTCAACTGCAAGTTTATGAGGAGGTGTATAAATGGATCCCTAAAAATATTAGGTTTTTATATAGGATTAATGTTATGAAAATAGTAGAAATAAAATTATTATATGAGGAGTGTTAAAATGAAAGATAAAACTAAAGGGAATAAACATCTTAAAGTCTTAGTAAAATATCTAGGCAGTCAAAATGATTTTCGACAGAACTATTTACCTACAAATACGGTAAACGACCTAAAAAAAGATGCTCTAAAGTTTTTCAAAATTAATTCCGATAAAAACAAATATACTTTACAGTATGAAGATGCTATTCTTAATGGAGCAACCCAACTTAGTGAAGTTGGATTTGAGCCAGGTAAAGACAGATATGAAATTGTTTTAATTGCCACCGAAGAACAAGATGTTGACGGTGATTTATAATGCATTTTGAGCTATCTAAAAAACTATTTAATCAACAATTATTAGCTTTAGAGAAAGATGATCTATATTCAATTATAAAAAAAGATAGCTTATTTGCACTTGTTAAAGTACAGGCAGGGAAATATCTGCCTGTACTTAGAATTGTTGCAGATAACTACGATTTGGATCCTCCATTGATAGAATTTGCTAATCCAGAGACAGGAAAAAGACTTGATAATAGCAAATGGCCAAAAGGTCGTGGGATAGCTCGTGGTAATAAATTATATCCTGGTAAATTTATTTGCCGTCCTGGTAATAGGGTTTATCATACTCATCCTAGTCATATAAACAGTCATTTTTATAACTACAGAAATACTTTTACTATAAAGCATTTTATAGATGTAATAATAGATAAAATTCAAAACAATACCTGGAACATGAATCCTACAGGAGGAATTTATAATGAAAAATAATAACTATGAAAAAATTGTAGTTAAAGAAAATATTATTCCTGAAACCTTAGATTTTTTAACTAAACAGGGTAAAAAAGGACTTGAAGGTAGGGTCTATTGGGTTGGTAAAGAAAAAAATAATAAAGTTCACATCAAGAAAGTTATCATTCCCAAGCAAATAGCTAAAAAAACAATTTTTGGAGTTAATGTTTCTGTTTCCAGACAATCAAATGTTGATGTTACTAGATCCTTAAAAGATAATGAATTTGTGGTAGCAAAAGTCCACTCTCATCCTAAAGAAGCTTTTATTTCTAAAACCGATGCAAAAAATCCATTTTTTAGACACCAAGGGGCAATCTCAATTATAGTTCCTCATTTTGGAAACCGTGGAATAAAAGATTTATTAAATTGTGGAGTGTATATATATGATAATAATGAGTGGAAAGAATTAGCTAAAAGGCAAATAAAAAAGCTGTTTTCGTTTGAATAAAGGAGATGAATAACTTGAAAGAATCTTTAAGATTTACTAATAAAATGGGGATTTCTTCTGACATTGTTAATGAGACAAGAAATAACACTAAAGTCATTATTACAGCAGACAAAAAAGAAGTGCTAAACTATTCCACTCAAATTATGCTTGAAATATCCACAAATATATTAGCTAGAATTTTTCCTAATATCGAAATTGATGTTGAAGATGTTCCTGCAAAACATTTAAATACTTCTAAAAATTTATATTCACATTTAATAAAAACAAAAAACGAAGCATACAAATGGAACCAAGCTAAGGGTGAAACTCAAAATTATATATATTTGGTAGTTGGGAATAAGAAAGTATCAGAAAAAGCTATTTATATAGATGCAAATGGATGGCTTGCATATGTTGGAAATAAACCTAGTAATATAGAAAAGAAGGATATTAGGATTCCTATAGGTTCTGTAGCAAGTGCGTGTTTGGGAGCAGCAGAAATTTTTAAATTAATTTTTAATAAAAAGATAAAAAAAGATTTTAATCTAATTGAAAATATAATTTTTAATACATTAACTTATAAGTTTGATGATGAAACAAATATACCAGTTGATCAATTGAATTTAGATCGCGTAGCTCTATTCGGATCAGGTTCAGTTGGTAGTTCTCTCTTATATACATTAGGATTTATGCCTAATGTAAGTGGAACAATTGATATAGTAGATAGGGATCCGAATATTGATATTAATAATATGCAAAGATATAGTTATTTAACTTTATCTGATTTAGAAAAGAATCAATCTCTATCAAAAGCAAGATGGGCAGCTAATAAAATAGATAGTGATTTAGAAAATTTGAAAGTAAACTATTGGGATAAAAGTCAGGGAACTGTTAGTAATTATCTTAATTCAAGACCTTTGAAACCAAGAATTAAACTAGCTATTTCAGCAGTGGATAATATTAATGCAAGAATAGAAATAGCTGATTGTTTAGCAGAGAGAACAATTAATGCTGGAACTGGGGATGTAACTTTAACCATAACTCGTCATGGGTTTTCTGATGGTAAGGCTTGTCTAGCTTGTGATTATATATCAAACATTCCAAGTAGAAACTGGTATCAAAAAGTAAGTAGAGAAACTGGTCTTTCAGTTGGAAGAGTTGCTCAATTGTTGCAAGGTGGAGAAGTTCTTGTTGAAGATGATATTAAAATGATGATAAATAAAAGATTTATAGAAAAAGAGAAGAAAAATAAATTGTTAAATACAGACCTAAACTCAATTGTAAATAGAAAGCTTTATTCTTCAGTTTCAATTGATAATAAAAATTCTGCTGAAAGTTCTGTTACTGCACCTTTTGTCTCAACAATGTCAGGAGCTTTGTTAACTGGGGAAATGATAAAAGAATTGGTAGGACTTCAAGGAAACTGGGAAAAAAATAAATTTAGAATGGACATGTTAATTGGAAACTCTTTGTCAACATCAGTTCCAAAAGCAGGAATAAAATGTTTGTGTGCTAATAATTTCAGGAAACAAAGTTATGAAAATTTATGGGATGGAACAGATAATATTTAACATTCTTTTTAAATTTAGGTGGGATAAACTATCAAGAAAGGTGATTATAATTGGCTAAAATTATAAAAGGTAATCATGATGGTGAAAATGGTGAGAACAAAACCTATACTATTCCAGGTAGAGGTTCTAATATTTTAGGTAAGACTTTGGCTAGAGAAATTGAAAAAGAAAATAAACATCCCAATTATGGGGTCTATGAAAGAAACGGAGAAAAATATATAAGAGGCAAAGCAGATAATAAAAAAAATAATAATGTTAATAATTAATTAAACCCTTATCCCACCTAAAACTTAATAGAGATGATTTTTTGTTAAATGAAATCAATTTAGAAAAAGCAAGTTTTGATTCTAAGTTAATCTACAAGATGTTAATTGTTTTATTGGGCTGCTTTAATATATAACAGCGTAGTCAAAAGTTTTTTATAATTTTAAATATAAAGGTTTTCAATTCTTCACATATAACTATTAGATTAGAGGTAAAAAATTATAGAGCAACAGTCAAAGGAGAATTGGGAGATGCAAGAAGAAAAATAAAAGTTTGATCGATAAACTTCAAGATTAATTTACTTAAAGTTTATATTATAAAAAATAGCTGGCATCACAAATAAAGTATAAAAGGGGGAAATTATGGGAAGAGATAAATCAAAAGATGATAAATATTTCCATTGTGATCAAGACCATGAGATTAACTATGTTTCTGATTTGTACACTGATTCTGAAAAAGTGAAAAGTTTTTTAGAGCAACAATGTAAGTTAGGTAATATTAGTTATTCTACGCACAAAGATGTATATAAATTAATAAAAGACAAGTTAGGTTTTTCAATTCCTAATTAATTATAATTGTGGTGTCAGCTATTTTTTATAATATAAAAATATAATTAGCTATATTATTTATAAAGTCTATATTTTGTGAAGTTTTAAGGGAGTTTTTATGGGAGATTTATTTAATTTTATTGATAATAATAAGTTAATACAAGTAATTGCAACTACAATTATTACGGGGATTTATGCCTATTTTGTTGTCCATAAATTTGTTGTTCAAAAAAATGTTTTCAAGAAAAAAGAAAATGAAGTTAGCAAAAAAGTTATCAAGAAAAAAGAAAAGTTTTTTGAATCTCTTTTTCAAGGCCTGAAATCTAACATAATAAACTCTATTAGTGATATAGAAAATATTTATCAAGGAATTACTAATTTAAGTTCTGAAAGTTCAAATTATGATTATAGTATGTTGCAGTGGCTAAAAGAATTTCTAGTTAAAGTAATGTTAAAAGATTTTGATGAAGATTTGAGTAATGATACCTATAATGAATTAAAAGATAAAACAACAATATTTATTAAAGAATACGAAGAATCTTCTCCTTTTTCAAATTTACCAGAAAGAGAGAAAAATTTATTTAATGATCTTCTTTTATATTTAAACAGTGATAAAATTAATAATGAACATGTTAAAACAAAACTTAAAGAACTTAATTCTATATTTCAGACCAAAGTAAATACTCTTGATAAATTGGAAAGAATAAATAAGTGGTCAGTACCTTTATCAATTATTGGTTTAATACTAACAATTCTTTTTGGAATAGTATCAATAATTACTTAGTTAAATATTTATATATAAATATTCGAAAAAGAGCAAATAAGCTATTTTAAATAATTCGTTAGTATATTGATTTATCAGGGATCGTTAGCATAAATCGTTAGTTAACACTTAATAATTTGATACATAAAAGAATTGTTTTGTGAAATTAATGAGGTGATATAATCGAAAATTTAAATTGGTTTAATTTATTATCGACAGTAATAGGTGCTGTAGTAGGTGGTTTTATAACTTGGAAAGCTACCAGTTCAGCTTTAAAAGAACAATTCAAAAATGAATTAAAAATTAAAAAGATTAACAGAAAAGAAAATCTATTAGAATCATTATCTGGAATTAAACTTGAAATAGGTTATAATTTAAAAAATGCAGTTAAACATAAAAACATTATAGAATTACAAAATAAGTTAAGGGAAGGCACAGTAGGAGCTAATTTTATTGACTTTAAATCAGAAGATTTAGTTACTGGTTATAAGAAAAACAAATGGGAAGAGCTTAATCATAAATTAAATTTTAATTTTTTAGAGGATTTAGTCATAGATTTACAATTTTTTTATATGGATATTAATCATTTTATTGATATAAAATTTATTACAAAAGAAGCAAACAGTGATATTATAGAAAAAGGAGCTCAATGTATGGAAGAATTAAATAAACAAATTAAAATTTTAGAGAATGAAATAGAAGAAATAAAAAAAGAGATATAAATCTTCGCAAAAGAGGCAATAAGCGAATTTTAACTGCGAAAATAAAAAAACCCACCCTGTGAAAGCAGTGGGATAAAAAAGGAGAAAATTATCGAGTACATTAAATTTATGTTATAGCTGCACTTTGTAGCAGCTTTTATAAAGGGGATAACTTTATTTCTTTTATTCTAAATATAGGATATCACTGGATAATTAAAACTAATTTAAAAGAAAATTAGAATATAATTAAATTAATAATCATCCAGTGAATCGTTATTTTCTTCAGTAACTTCGATTATTTTTGTAATATAAATTTTACTAGAATCAATGGTATCTGGCTTTTTAAATTGTTTATAAAACTCATCATATGCTTCATCTTTGTTTTCTGCCCACAGCATCTTTCTCAACTGATTATTTCCATTCTTAACAGCAGAGTTATAAGCTTTAATATAAAACTGTTTCACTTTAATTATCTCCTTTTTCTAATCTATCCAACAACTCCTGAACCTTTTGATTGTGTTTTTCTCTGGCCTCCTGCAACTGCTCTTGAAACTCTTTCTCCTTCTCCAATAACGCTCGTTCTTTTTCATTATTCATTTTTTCCTTCATATTCTCCATAGCATTATCCTTATCTTCAAGCTTCTGGTTAAGAGAATTTATTTCTTCCTGCAACTTCACATTCTCTTTTTCTTTTTCTTCCAGTTCAGCTCCCAGTTCTTTCAGGCGTTCTTTCAACTTTGGTAATTCTTCCAACTGATCATCTTTGCGATGAAGTTCATACTTTAATTCCTGTTTTTGTTCTTTCAGATTATAGAGGAGATCATCTTTTGTTTCAACGGAATTTTCTAGCTGCTTATTTTCTTTTCTTACATCATTTAAAACCTCTTTTAAATCTGATAATTCTTCAGATAGAGATTGTTTTTCTTCTTCAGAGATGTTTTTAAGCTCCTGGTATTGTTTTTTTAGTTCCTTATATTTATCCTCTAAATCGGCTATAACCGAGTTTTTTTCTTCCAACTGCTTTTGATACTTATTATCCTTCTCCCTTAAGGCAACAGCCATTTTATCTCCCATGCCTGTAAAAATATTGGTTATCTCTTTAGTGATAGACTGAAGAGAGGTTAGATCTCCACTTAATTCAGGAATTTCATCTTTAACTGCATTAATATTGTAAAGTCCTAATAGATGTTCAATAAATTCTCCTCGATTATCAAAATCGCTCATGTCAGCCATCTTATTTATTTTGTCCTTGGTACTCTGATCCACTTTGACACTCCATGTTTTACTCATAATAATACCTCCCTGGCTTTTTTTGTTGAATTTTTATTTAAAATATATTTTATAAAAAAATTATAAGTTTACATAAGTTTACTTAAGTTTACTTGGTATATTTAATTATAATATAAGTTTACTAAACTTTTAAATAATAGTCAAGAAAACTTATAAAAAAGGATAATTTGCTTCAATAAAGAATTTAATATTAGGTGATTCTTATGAAAAGAGTAATAAGAAATATTACTTCAGAAAAAAGATATAGGGGAAAGTTTGATAAAAGTATTCATTCTAAATTCAAAAAAATAGCCAGAAAACACAATAGGAGTGTCAGCTGGTATTTGAATATGAAATTAGATGAATTAAAAGATAATATTGAACCAAAAAAATATAATACAGCTGAAGATTATATGACAAAACTAGTATTCTTAAAAAAAGAAAACCATAAATTTATAAAAAGAGAAAGTTACCTTAAGGGAATAGCAATGAGAGATTACCTTCAGTCAGTTATGGAGGAAGTAATACGAATTAATGAAACCAGCTGAATTGATAGTTATGACCCCAAAAACTTGAAATTAATTTCAAGCAATTTGGGGTATTTTTTTATGTCTTGTTTTTTTTAAAAAATAGTTCCATAGCAGTATGATAAATAACATTTTTGTTTGATTTTTTCTTTTTAGAAAATCCATCGATTTTTTTAAGGAGTTTATTATTTATTCTTACTCCTATATGCCATTTTTCTTTACCCTTAATATCTTCATCAGTCCAGGTTATTTTTTGATTGGTTTTATCAAAGTAATATTCGAATATTTGTCTGGTTAATTCACTTTTATTTAGGCTGTTTTTTCTTTTATAATTAAAGAATTTTTTTGCCAGGGTTTCCTCTACTGACATCATAAGGTTTTCTCCACTTCTTGTTGGTATTTTTTCGTTATACAAAATATAATTTGGATCATTGAATGCTTTGATTATTAATTCCTCTTCTTTCATTTTTGCTTCCTTTTCTAGAGTGAATTTTTCTATTTCTTCAATTTTAAAATCTGTCCAATGATGCTTAATTGAAGCTTCCAAGATTTTATGATTTGGGTGATTTTTATTTTTAATGTAAACAGTATGCTCTTCAAATCTTCTTATAAAATTATTAGTATATCCATAATAAATTTCCATTGATTTAGTATTTACTATTTTATAGACCGAAAATTTTTGCATTTGCAATTCCTCCTAGTTTTTGTTTAAAAAACAAAACTCCAGAAGAACTTGATTAATTCTTAGTTCAAGTTAGCCTGGAGTGTGTTTTTGAGTAATTTATGCTTTTGTTATAATTAGTTTTTCATCAACAATTTTCAGTTTTAGTGGAGATTTTTCTTTTATATTCAACTTCTCCCTAAGTTTAAATGGAATCATCACGCGGCCAACTTCGTCGCAACATCTGATATTCTCATTATTTTCTGTTTTCACTATTATCGCTTCCTTTCTTTTTTTAGCCTTAATTTCATATTTTTGAGGAATAAATGTGTCTAGGATTTAATTTATACTTTAATTATATCATATATTTTTACAAATATACAAATATTTTCCAATTATTTTAAAAAATTTTTGATTATTTTAAACATCCCAGTTTCGCTCCCTTTCGGGCGGAGCAAAACTGGGATTAATTATAGGTATATCATTATATATCTTTACATTAAGAAAACCCCAGTATTACTTGAAAAAAGAAATTCAAGTTTTACTGGGGTTGTTTTTCGTTCTACTCTTCAGCTTTTTCTTTCATTTTATTTATGCAGTGAGTGCAAATGTCATGACCTTCATACTCTACAATATTTTTCATTGATCCACAATATTCACAACCTGGCTCGTATTTTTTTAAAATTATTTTGTTTCCATCAACAAAAATCTCCATTGGGTCTTTTTTTGAAATATTCATAGTCTTTCTTAACTCGATTGGAATTACCATTCTACCAAGGTCGTCAATTTTACGAACAATTCCTGTGCTTTTCATGTATATCTAAAACCTCCCTTCAAAATAGTTATTATATATATTATTGCAGATAAGTTATTTTTTTCCTGCAAATCATCTATTTATTCTTATTTTTTTTATAGCTTAAGTGAATTTTAAGTATAAATTTATGTTTTGATTATTTTTAAAATTCTATTTTACTCTCAGTTAAATTTTACATAGCTTAAACGAGAAAAACCATAGTGCATTTTAGATTTGAGGGGGTTCATTTTCAATCATGCCCACTTTTATAAGCCGAAAACTATGATTTACAGGCTGATATCTATACAATTGCCCCTTTTCTCTTATAAGGTGTAAATTAATGTTTTGAAAAATCAAAAATAAAAAAGAGTGTTTCTTTGGCTGCGTCTGTCGCTTAAATTTGTTTAAATCACTTAAATTATAACAATAATTAATGGTGTCTTTTTCTATTTGCTAAAAAAAGTAGAGAATAATAATGAAGCTTAATTTTTATTTGTAATACAAAATTTTTTTGTATTCAGAACATAAAATCAGATCATTAATTTATATGCTATGACTGAACTATCAGTGTATTACATTTCAGTTTAAAAATTATCATTTTGATAAATATCAAGTAAATCTTAATACATTTTTTAAAAATTATGCATTACAAATATAGTGTATTCAAACTGTATTTTCAAAAACTTTTTGTTCCAGGTATAGCAAGGGGTTATTGTGTATTAAGATTTTTTAGAAACAGCTAAAAATTTATAGTTTTGTAATACAAAATCAAAACATAAATTTTTAAACCCGATTAATTTCAAATCATAAATAAAATTTGTTATACAAATAATCTAAAAAAGTATCATCATCCCTCTAAATAGAAACAATCAGGTTGTATTCAAAACATAAATTATTGGGACTAAATATTATGGTAGTGAAAAAACAAGGAAGGCTATAAACTTTTAACAATACTAAAAACCTAGTTCATTTTAAGAAGTAGAAAAATATTTTTCCAGTATAGACTTTTAATAAGTTACTGCAGTAATAATATATAAAGAGGTTTTTAAATTAAATATAGCATTTTTTAGGACTAATAACTTATACTCCATTTTTTTAATATATTAGCACTTTCTTTGCCTTTTAGCTGCAAAAAAAGTGCTCTTATTAAGCTAAATTTTCGAAATAGTATTCAATATTTATGTTTTGAAATAAAATCAAAAATTAAACTGTTGATTTTTACGAAATGATAGTCGATTCAAACAATAACCCACCAGATCAACTCAATAAGCAGGTGATTTTTTTAAAGATGACCATAGGTTACTACTACTTTCTACCCTTCTAACCCCCTTTTTTTACCTGAATCACTTATCTTCATCTATTAAGTGTAATTTAATGTTTTGGAATAACGAAAATAAAAATATAGCAGCATAAGTATCTAATTGTCTTATAATTTCAAACTAAATTTATACTTCATTTCGAGACGATTTTTAAACAAAAAGGTTATAGTATATCACAAATGCTAAAAGTCAATTACTAATTTAAATTTGGTTCTTTTCAATCAGTTGAATTCTTATGTTTATATATACTGGTGTAGTTATGGCTGAATAAATCTTACGATTTTATTTTATTGTCCAATTTTGGTTTTAATCTTTTATCAATAATAATTTATATTTTGAATTAAATATCAGATTATATATCGGTGATTCGGGTGTATTTATACCCTAAGAATTGAAAAACACACCCTCTAGTCGGATATTAACCCTCCCTACTTTTAATATGACCAGGGCTAGCCCCCATTTACCATCCTACAGCTAGCTATAAGTATGTTCTAGCCTAGTTTCTACTATATAGTGTAAGTTAATGATCTGAAATTTCAAAGATAAAAAAGAGTGCAGGATTTACAATGTGTGTCTTTTCAGTCTGAATATTTCTATTTTTTTAGGTTTACAAATTAAAACTCCCTGAAGATTATGATCAAACCTTCAGGGAGGAAAAGGGAGATGTAAAATTTATTTGAATGTTATTTTCTGCTGTTGATAGCCTTCTGTAGAAGTTGTTGGAATTCCCTGCAGCTCATTTTCAGCTTGTTGGAGAACTCTTTCCCATCTTTTTTTCTTTTCTTTATTTTCTTTAGATATTCTTCTTAAGTCTTTATAACTTTCGTATGTCATTATGATAGATGATACAAAAGCAAACATAAGAACAACTGTAAATAGAATTTTAGTCGAAGAGCTTAATGCCGAAATTTCTTCTCCTGCTAACATAAAAATGTCTATAATTTGTGTCATTTGCAAAACCTCCATTTAATATTTTCTTAATATGATAATATTATACCGCTTTGTTGCATATTTGTCAAGTAATTTCTGAAATAATTTGCATATAATTTAATTTAATGCTATAATATTAATATACTTAACACAAAAGTTGATTCATTTGCAAAAAAGATAGACTCGGTCTTTAGAATTTAGACTTATGAATTTAAAAGATGTTTTTAATTTATCAAGGAGGAATAAAATTGAATGACCATATTTGGGCAAACCTAAAAAAAATCAGAAATGAAAAAAATATGTCGTTAGAGGAAATTTCCAGGGAGATAGGAATAGCTCCAAGCAGCTTATCTAGGCTGGAAAATGGAAAGAGCCCTAATGTAAGTTTCAGCACTATTTACAATTTATGTAGCTATTACAATGTGAGCCTAGAAAGGATTGTTTCAGAGGACATGGAAAGTGAAGAATATATTCCTGATAACACTGAAAAAGTTACAGTATCTGAAGAAGAGATGCCATATTATAAGGTGGTAATGGAAGCCAAAAAAGAGGGTTTGACTGTTAATCAAACTCAAGAAATAATTTCATTATTTAAAAAAATTACTTCAGAAATACAGAGAAGAAATATACCCGACGATTATTGCAATCTAGCCCTTAAATTAAAAGGGGCTGGCATCAGCAGGTCAGAATTTAGAAGCATTGTAGATATATTAATCCAAAATAAAGACACCAAATCAAATAACGAGGAGAATTAAAATGAAAAAAATAATAAATCTTGAAGATTATAGAGTAAAGAAAAATGAAAAGAATGATGAAGAATTTGAAATACCAGAGTTAAGTGAAGAAGATTTTGAAGAATTTTTAGAGTACGAAAAAGAAGTTGGTTTACCATTTAATGATTATGATATTTATGGAGATAATTTTATAAAAAAGCATTCTGATCATATTGCTCACCATACTATACCTTACTGTACTGTTTGTGATAGTGGTTTGGAAGATGGAGACAGGGTAGATAGTATGTGGCCGCTTTCTTATGGTCATAATGTTTGTCAGGATTGCGAATCAAGAATGCCAAAAAAAATCAAAAAGAAAAAAATAGTTAGTTTAAGAAAATTAGAGTTGTTAATAGTAGAAGAAGATTTCCAAAAAATAATTGAGAATTTATCTGAAGATAATATTTACAACATTAAAGGAAATAAAATTATTACGGAAAGATTGTTTGAGAAAATAAAAAATAAAATTATTAATAAAGAAAATGATTTGCAATTATAGAATAAATGAAGCTCTCATTATTAAATGAGAGCTCTTTCAGGTTTTAGATCTTCAAAAGTTTTTACTTACTTGGGTAATTGGACAGCTTTTGTTTTCTAGCAGCTGCTTATCTTGAATAATTTTTAGAATTCATCAAGTTTGACTCCAACATCTGGCTTATCGATACTGCAGTTAGGACAAAACCATTTGATATCTTTAATATTAGGGGTATCAAGTTTATCAAAGATAGTCTGAATTGGAATGAAATCTCTATTCTCGGGTGTATGTTTTCTTGTTGCTATGTTCCACTCCATGGCAGAAAAAGATAAAGTGCAACCTTTGCATTGAAATCGCATATTCTAAAACTCCTATCATTGCAGATTATATTAATTATTAACTTATAATAATAACTATTATTAGGATATCAATTTCTATTGAGCTTTACAATGATTTTTTCTAATATCTTCTACTATAGATTGAGCTTTGTCCCATCCTTTTTTGGTTAACATAAAAATTCCTCTATCCCATTTTTCTGCATAACCCTTTCTGATAAGAGCAGCTAAACCAGCTCGATAATCAGCTTTTGTTTTGGTGGTGCTATCATAATATTGATTTCCAATTCGGATATAAGGCTGTTCGAAAGAGGTATTTAATAAATGAATTTTCCCTTTAACAAAATAAGCAAATCCTAAAATCTCGCCTTCTTCATAACCCAAAGCATCATCAGTAAGAGTATTAAATTTTTTGATTGCATCAGTGATTTCACTTAACATCTTTATCAATTCCTTTCCTGAATTTGATTTATTTAATTATATCATTCACAAAGTTTTATTTTTAGGGCATTTTGTAATTATTTTTAAAATAAGATAAAATAAATTATAGAATAAAAAGATAAAAAAGGAGATGCTCTAATGACTTCTAGTGATAAAGATAGATCACCAAAAGAATCTCTTGAACAATCTATTAAGGAAATGAATTTAATGCGTGAAGGCGAAATGAAAAAAGTTACCTGGGAAGAATTTAAAAAGACTTTAGAAACAAATAATTAGATCACTATGAAAGGGGGTGTAAATCATGCCAACTTCTTCAATTTTTGATAAATTTACTATTGATTCAGATAAAAAAATTAAAATTCTATTAAAAGAAGAAAATACTGAAGGAAGAAAAACCAAAAAAATAGATATCGATGAAAGTCTTAAAAGAGGGCGAAAACTATTAGAAGATCTATAATTTCATTAGTATAATTATAATTCAAAAATTTCTTCCCTAAAATAATTATTAATTTTTTTCTTGAACTTTTCAGAAGGATTTTCACCTTCAAAAATCCATCTTTGAACACTTCTCTGACTTGAAGCGATTTCATCTGCCAGTTTTTTAGTATTAATTTTTATATTTTCTTTTTTACTTTTTCTTTTCATAGCTTCTAAAAGCCTTTTGTTTTTAACTTTATTAACTGGGGAACGGTTAACCAACTTCAATTCTTTAATTGGTGGTTCATTATGTTTTTTATAATATCGTAAATATTTTCTGCACTTGGAACAAATACTTTTTTCTTTATTTTCAACTTCCTTGCCGCAGCGAGTGCATTTTTTATTTTTTCTTCTCTTTTTTCTAAGTTTTTTCATAGTTTTAGCATCAGTCATTATAATCAGGTTCCTTTCTGATAATTTATTTTAAGGTTTCTTAGAACAATAATATATTATAACAGATTAAATGGATTTACTTGTTAAAGGAAGTATATCATTTATATCCTTAATTCTTAAGTTAGTTTTGTAATTATCTCAAGAATGATATAATATAAAATAGTAGTATAAACACTTTAAAAGGAGATAATAAAATGACTTCTGATGATAATGCGAGATTGCCAAAAGAATCTCTTGAACAGTCCTTAAAAGAAATGAAATTAATGCGTGAAGGTGAAATGAAAAAGGTTACCTGGAAAGAACTTAGAAGTTCTTTAAGAAATGATAATTAAAAGATATGAAAGGTGGGTAATCATGGCAACTTCATCTATTTTTGATAAGTTTGTTATTGATTCAGATGAAAAATTAGAGCTTTTGTTAAGAGAAAGAGATGATAAAGAAAAAAGAAAAACTCCTAAAATAGATATAAATGAAAGAATAAAAAGAGGAAGAAAAGTATTAGAGAACTTTTAATCTAGTTGTTTCTTATCATTACACTCATAACACAGACAGGTGTTATCTTCCCCATAAAAATATATCCAGTCTTTAGTAAACTTATTGCAGATTCGGCAATTCCCCCATCTATTACCCTTACTATCTCGCCAGAGTTTAGCTTCTGGTTTCTTTTTTTCTGCAAAAGCTTCTTTTCTTAAGACCTCAAAAGGTTTTTTTGGTTTAGATTTATTTGCTTTTTTTGATTTAGCATTATTTTTTGGTATTTTCTTAGCTTTACTGAAATTGGAATCATAATATTGCTTTTTAATCGTTTTTACTTTATTAGGATTATAATCTAGATCATCTTTAAGCCTTTCAAACCACCAATAGTAAGGAGTTCCATTAGACCCATGTTGCTTTTTTACAAAACCATATTCTTCTAGATTTAACAAAAACTCTGCAATAACTAAATCTAGACCAACTTTTTCATCTAATAATTGAGGGTATAAATCTTTTGTATAAACCATATTTTTATTTAAGGGTAGAGTTGTTTTCTTTTTAATATAATCGACTATGTGTTTAACCTGAAGCTTTGAGGAACTTTTACGGTTAAGGCTTTTAAATATAAAAATTCTAAATATTAAAGTCTGCCACAGTCTCCTATCGCATTTAATAATATTTTCATTCTTGATTTTTCTATTTAAATATTTAGGCATATCATCTGCATCTAAATTTAATTCTTTAGACAACTCAATCCATTTTTGATTATTTTTTAGTTGTTTTGCCCACTTTGTTCTCTGGGTTTCTTGGACATTTTCTTTTAAATATTTCTTTATTACTTTAGCTTTTAATTTTCTATTTTTAAGTTCTTTTTCGAATTCTCTTTTTTTCTTCTCTTCTAGTTTCTGGATTAAATTTTCTTGATCTTTAATGAAATTATTTATTCTTTTTTTATATGCTTTTCTAATTTCCTTTAACCCAGGGTAATATATCCAGGTTTTTATATCAGTATTATTTAGAATATAATTTTTAAGTTTTATTTTATCGGAATAAACTTCTTCTGGAGTATCAGAAAGATCTACTTCAATAGCTAATACATTTTTCTTCCCTAATTTCTTTAGTTTTATATCATCAACTTCATGAGTAACCTTAATTTCAACTGCTAGGTTGAACTTTTGAATAAAAACATCAGGTATAAAATTATTAAAACTTTTCTCTAAATATGCTCTATTAAAATAAATCGCCTTTTTATTATCAATTACTAATTTTGGAGTTTCAATTGATATCTGGTTATCGGAATAAGTTTTATATAACTTTTTTATTTCGAAAAATTCTTCTTTAAAGTTATTTAAGATTTGTTCTTCTTTAAAGTAAAAAAAATTGGATGAATATGATTCTGAAGTAATAGCTGATTTTTTTAGTGGATTATTTATAATCTCATTAATATTAATAGATTTTGGTGGGAGCATTAATTTTTTGTGTTTTTTTATCACCTGTTTGGCAAATAAGTGCAAGGCACTTTCCAAAGCTGCACCGCAATCTTCTTTATAATGTCTGAAGTGGTGAACTTGCTTGTTACCTAGAACAGCCAATAACGGTTTATGGCAGGAGGGGCAAGTGCAGTTTGCTCTTAAACCCCTTTCATTAGATGGAATATCATTTATATGAATTATCTTATTATCTCTTAGTCCAAAAGGATTTTTGATGTTCATAAAATAACCTCTTTCATTTAAAAAATGATATATTTTCTATTAATAATATAATTCTTTAAAATAAAAAATTATCCTTTATAAGTGATTTCTCATACCATCACAATCTAATTCACAATAATAACCTGACATAATTTTTTTAGTTTCATTAACTATTTTCTCTGATCTTTTCCAGCCAGAATTGGTCAGTATAAATATATTTTCATTCCAGTTTTCAGCAAATCCTTTTTTAATTAAATTTACCAACCCATTTCTGTAACTGGCTTTTATTTTTGTATCAAAATTATAATGTACTGAACTTATACGAATATAAGGCTGTCCGAGTTTATTATTAACAATATGTATTTCTCCATCAGCAAAATAAGCATATCCTAAAATTTCTTTTTCGAAAAAATTCAATTCATAACCTGGTAAAGAATTAAACTTTTCAATAGCATAGCTAATTTCACTTAACATAGGATCACGCCCTTTATTTTTAATTATTAGTTTTTGTTTCAATAAATAAGTCATGAGCTTTTTTAATGGTAAAAACAATAACTATTAATTTAATGAACCCATCAGTTATAAGTGCTATAAAAATGTATATCCCTAAACTTACAAAAGGAGCTTTTCTTTCTATCAGCTCGTCTATTAAGCCAATAATAATCAAAAACACAATAATTAATATAATAGCTGTTATATCCATTATTATTACCCCACTTTTTATTTTTTTATCACATACATTTGGTATAAATACTCTCAAAAAATAAAAAAAGAGGACTCCTTTATTTGAAAGAAGCCCTATAAATCAACTATTCACCCTCTACTATTTGGAAAGAACTTTCTAGTTTTTTGTTGGGAGAATCCATTTTTTTATAAACAGCTGCTTTATTTACATAATTTGATAGTCCCTTTGGTATATTTTTGCTTTTAATATTATCATAGCCAAAAGCTCTAAGTATGTCTTTAACCATTACTCCCATAGTTTGTTTAGAGAAGCTATCATCCAACTCAAATTTATCCTGTTCTCCATAAAGATTTTCTATTTCTGTTATAGAAGCAGCTAGAGCTGGTATTTCTAATTCGCTAAATACCATCATTCTGTAGATATTTTCACCTTCTGCTAAAAGAGAATAGATTTCTTCAGCTATTTTGTTATCACTAAATTTTTGATGTCTGGGGTTTCTCTCGATAAAAGAATTAAAATCAATTTTATAATTTTTCATTTAACTCACTCCTTTTATTTTAATTATTTATTTAAATTTTATTTAATATACCTTTAAAGTCTTAAAATACTCAATATTATAGGGTGAATCTTCTTTGAAAATTAAAGCCTTAAAAAATGCAATTTTATAGGAAGTTTGTTCTTTAAGATTGAAAATAGCAAAAGCATCCTGCTTTTTTGAAAAAGCATAAATATGATTTTCAGGTTTGAATATTTCTTTTTCTGCGGCAAAAGAGATACAATAATACTGATTGTCCTCAATTTTAAAACTCTTAATCTGGTAATTATCGATCATATTATTAAATTTTTCAGAGTTCATATCGAATTCTATTCCTTTTATATATAAATTATTATCAAGATCATTCTGAAATTCTTCTATAAAATCTTCATCTCTTGCTTCTACATATCTTTTATCAGGCCAGTTAAGTTTATTTAACTGATGGCCAAGATTATTATCTGGTTTTAAAGTGTAGTTAATTTTTTTGAATTCAGTTTCATCATTTTTCTGACGGCGACAATTATTTATAAGATAAATGTAGCCCATCCCCCACTCATTATAAGTAATATCCATAAATTACCCCCTTTTTTTTATTAAAGAAACCATACATATTTGTACCTTTATATTTAATATGTTTATTATAAACTATTTAAATATATATGTCAACTCTTTTTAAAAAAAAAAAAAGAAAACCCATTTAGAGTTTTCTTAATAATTTAAACTAATATTTATTTGTGTTCTGTATAGGATTCAATTAAACTACTTTCAGGATTTTTGTTCTCTTTTATGTTTTCTAGATTATATTTTTTCTTAATTGCTTTTCCTAATTCAGTATTTAAGTTGTCTTTAATTTTTTTATCGTCTCCAACTAAGCTTGAATACTTATCCATTAATTCAGGATCGTTTTCTATCATTAAAAATATCCTGTTTGTTATGTCTTTACTAAACTTATCAAAAACTTCATTAAAGAAATTGTCAAACTGGCTCATATAAAATCTCTCCTTTATTTAATTTAATAATAATTTAAAGAAAATAATTTAGTCCTATAAATTTTCT
>Ga0182234_10058_pt1 | contig 54875 bp, 53 predicted proteins | sample hydfratesGB_TM_A_FD_145595 | JGI IMG/M metagenome (GOLD analysis project Ga0182234, IMG submission 145595) | Subsurface microbial communities from deep shales in Ohio, USA - hydraulic fracturing test GB_TM_A | ecosystem: Environmental > Aquatic > Deep subsurface > Shale gas/oil reservoir >...
AAAAGACTCTACATGATTATTCAACATTAACTGAAGAAAAGATAAATGACCTATTAGACTACTTTTTTGAGCTTCTTCCTGGTTATATCAAGAAATCATTAATGATTTCTAACGCCGAAAGTTGAGTTTAAAGTAAATAATGAGCTTAATTATTTTAATTATTCTAAATTAAAAAAAGATAATCAATTAGCATTAATTAAACAAAAAGGGAATTTTAATCAGGCTAAAATTTGGCAGCAAAATCAGTCTATTATTAACGAAGTTAATAAATCATTAATAATTCAGGTTGGCAATAATAATCAGGCTTTAATTAAACAGTTTACAGGATCAAATACGGCTCTAATTGCACAATATGGATATAATAATAAAGCAGAAATTGAGCAGTTCAGTAGGAATAACAATTTAAAAGTTTCGCAGTTTGGTAACAATCGGGAGATAAAAGTTAGACAAAATTAATGCTTTTATCTTAATTTAATTAAGATAAAGCTTAATTTAATAAATTGTAGTTGGAAGAACTAAAATAATAAAGGAGGTATTAGAAATGAGAAGATTATTTGTTCTTATCATGGCAGTTGTTTTGGTGGTTGGAATGTCAGCAATGGTTGCAGCAAATGGTGATTATGGTAATGACTATCCTGGTAATGGTAATGAAGGACCAGGACATGGTGGCCCCGGTCATGGAGACTATGGTCGTGGAGACTTTGCAATGATTACTCAGCTTGGCTCTTCTAATAATGCTTCAATTTATCAGAAGGGGAACGGCTGGTATCATGAACATGGTGGAGACAATGTTGGACTCATCTTTCAGAAGGGATGGGGAAATAATGCCAGTTTAACTCAAGTAGGATCTGATAACTTTGCTGTAGTAAAATCTTTCGGATATGGCAATGTAGTTAACCAAAATCAAAGAGGTAAAGATTTAGTGGCTACCGTTTTTCAGCATGGATCTTCTAATAGAGCCACTCAACTACAGAGAGGAAAATATAATGTTAGTTTAATTGAACAGGCTGGTTTTGCTAATACTGCCCGAACAGATCAGAGAGGCAAAAAAGATATGGCAATTATAAACCAGATGGGTTCTGGTAATAACGCATCAATTACTCAACTATAAATTGTTCTCCACAATATACTACAGCACAGTAGAAGTTAAGCTGTGTATTTAGTAGTAAGGCAGTCTGAGGTAATGAATATAATTTACTTCGGACTGTCTTTTTTAAAATCAAGTTTTAAGGAGTGAAAAATATGAATATAAAAAGAAGTTTTTTTATAGCTATATTTTTAATTTTGATAATGACCTCAATTCTACCAGCAACAGTTTTAGCTCAACAGAAAAACGATGATAGAAAATTAGAAGAAAGAATAAAATTAATTAAAGCTTCCCAGCATCTGGAACAGAAAAAGGAAAAAGAGGCAGTCTCAGCGGTCAGCCTTTTTATGACAACTTATCATTCTGGAGATAAAGAACTTAATCTGGGGGGTAAATTTGAGAGTGAATTATTTAAAAATAAAAGCCAATCAATGATTTCAGTTGCTTATGTTATAGAAGGTATTTATTTAGCAGGAGAAGATACAAATCTGGCAGGATTTTTATCCCTCAGGGCTGCTTTGAAAGAAAAATTATTTAATCCCTATATTGGAGCAGGAGCAGAAATAATGGGAAAAGCTGATTATCAGGCTTTTGTTGGTCTAAATTTAACAGATAATTTCTTTGTGGAGACAAAATTTATAAATGATAAAAATGATTCTGACAATAAGGGAGATTTTTATTCGGCTGTTGGTTTCAAAATTAGTTTTTAGAAGGAGGTTTCACTGATAATGAAAAAAACAATATTATACATTTTATTAGGATCTTTTTTAATTACTTTTCTTTTTTCAAATTTTATAAGTGCAGATTCTACTACAAGCTGGAGTTTTCAAACTTTTAATGATCCGGATGCCAGGCAGGTGGCTCAAAACATTGCATCTACTCAGCATGAGATGAGCCTATCAGAAGATCCTATAGCGCAGTTCATTAGTGGTCTTAATGGCAGGATTATGAGTTTAATTCAACAGGATATAGTAAATAAAATGGTTGAAGATGGTCTGGCAGAAGGTAATTATGATGTTGGGAATTTAGAAGTAACAGTTAATGAAGATGAAATAACTGGTGTTGTAACTATAATTTTAACCAATAAAACTACAGGTGAAGTTACAGAAATTGAATATTCAACAGATGATTGGCCTTCAGCAGAAGATCTTCAATGATGCTTTAAAATATATTGTGGGGTGAAATATTATGGAAGGAATGATAGCAGTATTATTAGTTGTTTCACTATTAACAGGAGGTGCCCCGGCTGCAGTAGAGAATGAAGCGGTAGAGAATAATAATTTAACTGAAGCACAGGCACCTGCTAAATTGATAAACGAAGTTACATTATCTGCAGATCGGATTTTATCTTCAAAGGAAAATGTAACAACAGCCACTCAATTATTGGCTTCTTTACCTGAAATAGAAAAAAAATTTAAAATAGCAATTTATGATATTCAGGATAAAACTGGCCAGTATAGTGAAAGTGGTTCTCCTGTAGTTTCTCAGGGAGCTACAGAAATGTTGATTACAGCACTGATGAGGTCCAGACAGTATAAAGTTCTTGATCGAGCAGATTTTAACAACTTTATGACGGAGCAAAACTTAGTAGCTAATGATCGAGTTATAGACAATGAGGGACCAGTTATTGGGAAGCTTACAGGAGCTGATTATGTTATATCTGGAGCGATTACAGAATATCAAATTGATAAAAAAACTGGTGGACTTGGACTGAGAATTGCGGGCAAAGGTGGTCAGCAGGAGTACGCAGTAGCCAGTGCTGCTGTTGATTTAAGAGTTACTGATACAAGTTCTGGAGAAGTAGTCTGGGCTAAAAGTTTAAAAAAAGAAATTATTGGAGAAAAAATTAGTCTTGAGGCTTTTTCATTTATGGGTAATAATATAGTAGAGTTTGAAACTGGAAAAGGTAGACAGGAAGTTATTAATCTTGTTGTTAGAACTTTATTAGAGGAAGCTGTTTACAAATTATCTGCAAATAATAATTTATAAAAGATAAATTTGATAAAAAATAATGTTAATTTTTACTCCCTGGCTTAAATAGCAGGGTTTTTCTTTTGGCTTATTATGTTATAATAAAAATTGAGGTGGGAAATATGACTTTAACTAAAAAAGTTGACTTATATAAAATTATAGATTTTGATTCAAAGATTGCAATAGAAAGTTTACTTAATGGCAAAAGCCAAAAGTTGTTTTTAGATAAAAACGAGCTTAATAATTCTGCAGTTGTAGGAGATATAGTATTACTGGTTAGAACAAATCAAGATAATGACATAAAAAAGAGAAAAGCTGTTCATTATCCGGTAAAAAAAATTAAAGGGCGTTTTTCGGATGTAAAAGAATATATATACTTAAAAATGAAAGTGCTGTATGACTTTAATCTCCATTATCTCGGCAAAAAAGAAATTGAGGCAGTAGAAAAGGATCCAGCTCACCTAAAATTTGAAAATTTGATGGATGAAAAACGGGCTAAAATCGAAGAGATGATTACCTATAATGCTGATGAAAAAGTTAAGCCTTTTAATCATACTAACTACAGGGTTAAAACTATATTGAACTCTAAAAAAATTTTTAGACAGGAAATTGGAGAAATGTATGATTGGGGTTGGAGTTTAATGGAGATCTATCAGCTTGATCAGGATAATTTTGTCAGCTTTAAACAGAGCAGTTATTTTCGCGAAAGACAGCGAGGAGAATTTTTTGATATCAGCAAAAAAGCTGTAGATTTTATGCGGACTTTTGAAGACGATAAGGATGACTTTCTGGATTAGTTTAGTTAAAAAATTAATTATTTATCGAAAAAATATGATATAATAAATGTGAGGTGAGTGATATGAATGAATATCAAAAAGCTGCTGATTTAATAAAGCATTCCCGGCATGTGACAGTATTTACAGGAGCCGGTGTTTCAGTGGAGAGTGGTGTACCACCTTTTAGGGGAGAAAATGGTCTCTGGAATGAATATGATCCAATAATTTTAGACCTTAAAAATTTCTATAAACATCCCGCAGAAAGTTGGATTACTATAAAAGAAATTTTTTATGATTATTTTGGTAAAGCTGAACCCAATGATGCTCACAGGATAATTGCTCGTCTGGAAGCTGATGGTTATGTTCAGGCTGTAATCACTCAGAATATAGATAATCTGCATCAGAGGGCCGGAAGTAAAAATGTATTTGAATTCCATGGTAATTCGAGAGAACTTGTCTGTACAGAGTGTGGAGAAAAATATCCAGTAACAGATAAAATCCTTGCAGAGCTGCCGCCCAAATGCAGAAAATGTGGAGAAATATTAAAACCAGATTTTGTTTTTTTTGGAGAGGCTATCCCGGATAGAGCAGAAAAGTTATCATTTGAGGAAGCGGAAAAAGCAGATCTCTTTATTATTATAGGAACGACTGGTGAAGTACAACCAGCATCTTTAATTCCGGTAGTTGCCAGAAGTAAAGGTGCTAAAATAATTGAGATTAATATAGAGGAATCTAATTTTACAAATGATATTACAAATTTATTTATTCAGGAAAAAGCCAGTCGGGCAATGAAACAAATTGAAGCAGAATTATATAAATAATTCAGAATCTTGGCTTAGAGCTGAGGGTTTTCCTTTAATTTTGCAATATAGGGCAAATTTCTATATTTTTCCTGATAATCAAGGCCATATCCTACCACAAAATTGTCTTCGATTTCAAAGCCAGTATATTGAACGGGTAGATCTAACAGTTTATTTTCATTAATATGCAGTAGTGTACAGATGCTAATATTTTTCGGGTTGCGGGAGCCAAGATTTTTGAGCAGATAGCTGTGGGTTAAACCAGTTCTGATTATATTTTCAATGATCAGTACTTCTTTGCCGGCGATACTAAACTCTAAATCTCTGGTTACCCGGATAATACCCGAGTTATCTTGATCAGCGTAGTGATTCAACTCCAGAAAATCAAGTTTAACGGGGAAATCAAGTTTGCGGCTCAGGTCAGTCATAAAATAGAGAGAGCTTTTTAAGATACTGACTAGAATGACTTCTTTATCTTTAAAATCCTGATTAAGTTGAACTGCCAGTTCTTCAATTCTTCTTGCTATTAAATCTTCGGAAAGAATTATTTTACCTAAACTATCTTTTTTCATTAATCCTCACTCCCATTGAGTTCAAATTTATCAGCCAGTTGTTCAAAATCCTTTTTATAAACAATTTTTATCTTAATATGAGGATAAAGCTGCTGCAGCAGTCTTACTTTTTTGTTTTTTTCTGTTGTATATTTTCTTTTCATAGTTGTTAGTTCAACATAAGTGTCATGTTCGGTCAGATAAAAATCCGGTCTAAAGGCCATGACCACATTACCTTCTGGATCCCATTCCAGTGGAAATTCACTTGGCTCATACTCCCATTTAATATGATGCATATCCAAAATTTTTGCAAATTCTTTTTCGCTTTCGTGACCAAAATTGCGCTGACTCTCACTTTCAATATTCTCCGATTTAATATCAATATTATCTTCCAGTGGTTTTGGATTTTCTTTTTTTAGATCAACCAGAGTCATTAAAACTGAGAGACTTTCTTCCAGATTTAAACCGTCTCTGTTTAAAGTAAGATGATAGAGTGTTGTTTCCTCCCAGTCCTGTTTGTGGATCCGCCAGACATAACGACGGTGTTTGCGGTCAGCCAGCTCAAGTTCTCTTGCTGCCTCTTCCTGGTGGAGCCCATATTTTTGTTTTAATTCGTTTACTCTGTATTCTTCACTGGCAACAATTTTAAAGTGAAGAGTATAAGGATGCTTTTTGAAAATAATTTGTGCACCCAGCCCCAAAATCAGAAGATTATTTTTTTCAGCTTCTTTTTTCAGCCTCTGAGCGATATAGTCAGCAAAAGATAGCTGTTCTTTTTTTTCAGCATCAGGATTTAGTATCTTAGTGTAGAATTTAGAACTCTGCTCCAGCATATGAAGCTGATGCTCATCAGCAACTTCGGGCAGCCAGTTTTCTAGAACAAAATTACGGTCAATTAGTTTTAAGCCGAGTCTATTGGCAAGTTCTGCAGCAATTTCTTCTCCTCCACTTGCTGTCTGTCGTGAAATTGTAATTATCTGCATAAATTTCACCTTCTTTCTTTAATTATATTATAGCATAAATAGCAGGAACAAACTATATTTAGCCGGTTAAATACTAAAACGATTTCTGATAAAAGAGAATACTTTTTCAAGTCGGAATTTTTCAAAAAAATAAAGGATTTTACCTAATTTTGCCTAATATATATAAATATAAGATGAAAAAAATAATATAGTTTTGTTCTAACAAATAGGGGGTATTCTATGAAAACACTAGCATTAATTTTAGCAGGTGGCAGAGGAACCAGGCTTGATATTTTATCAGCACATAGAGCTAAACCGAGTGTCCCATTTGCAGGAAAGTTTAGATTGATTGACTTTGCCTTAAGCAACTGTGTTAATTCCGGAATCTATAATGTAGGGGTTTTGACTCAGTATTTACCACTTTCTCTAAATAATCATATAGGAATTGGTAAACCATGGGATTTAGATCGCCGACTGGGTGGAGTTACAATCCTACAGCCCTATAGAGGTAAGCCGGGGAAAACAGACTGGTATGAGGGTACAGCTCATGCTATTTATAAAAACATTAGTTTTATTGAAAATAAAGATCCGGAAGATGTAGTGATTTTATCTGGAGATCACGTCTATGAGATGGACTACAGTAAAATGATAGATTACCACCGTCAAAAGGGAGCTGATTTAACAATTGCAGCTCAACCTGTTCCTTATGAGGATGCAAATCGTTTTGGTATTTTAGCTTATAATGATGAAATGAGAATTACAGATTTTGTAGAAAAACCGGAAAATCCACCGAGTAATTTAGCTTCAATGGGGATTTATATTTTCAAAAAAGAAGTACTGCTGGAAGTTCTGGAAAAATATTGTACTGAAGAGGATTCTGATTTTGGTCATCATATTATTCCACCTATGATTGAAAAAGAAGGTGTTTATCTCTATGAATTTGATGATTACTGGAAAGATGTAGGTACACTTGAGGCTTACTGGGAGAGCAGTCTGGAGCTAACTGAACCTGTTCCAAGTCTAAATTTATATAATGAAGACTGGAAACTGCATACCAGAAGTGAAGAAAAACCTCCAGTTAAATTTGGTAAGGATGCCTGTGCCTCCAAAAGTTTAATCTCCAATGGTTCAATTATTAATGGAATTGTAGAAAATTCAATTATTAGTCCTGGAGTTTATGTTGAAGAAGGGGCGGTAGTTAGAGACTCGATTATCTTTAATGATACAATAATAAGGAGTAATTCTGTAGTCGAAAAAGCTATTATTGATAAAGAAGTTGAGGTAATGGCTAACTGTAAGATAGGTTCTGGTGATGATTATACACCAAATAAGGATAAACCAGACCTCTTAGCAAATGGGCTGAATGTGATAGCCAAAAGAGCTACTATTCCTGAAGGAACAACTATTGGACGAAACTGTCGTATTTTCTCTTATGTGGGAGTAGATGATTTTGAAAATAAAGAAATTCCAAGTGGCAGTACGATTAGTTCTGAAATAGGAGAAAAGGTTGCAGCTGGAGACGAAGCTCATGTAAGAGAGTTAAATACTTAAAGCTAATAAAAAGTTATTTATAAGCTCCCTGCTTCTGGTGGGGGGCTATTTTGTTTATTGAAAAATTTGTGTTAAAATTAATATTGTTAGATCTAATAAATTCAACAGGAGATGATTATTATCAAAGTTAAGTGGTTAGGAAATTCGGCTCTGTTAATTGAAGATGATAACAAAATTGTCATTGACCCCAGCTTTAAAGTAGAAAGCAATTTTGTAGCAGATATTGTATTAATTACTCATGAGCATGATGATCACATTAATTTAGATGATCTGGCAGCTATAAGCGGGAAAGATACTAAAGTTTTTGCTCCACAATCTGTTTATGACAAGTTTGATTTTGAGGGAGAAGTTGTAGAGGCAGGAGATGTAATAGAGGATGAAATTAAGGTTTTAGATGTTGACTGCTATAATTCTGAGGGGTCTGTAGCCTATTTTTATAAAGGTTTATATCAGACAGCTGATGCCTCTGATTATCCTGATCCCGGAGATGAGATTAAATTGCTTTTTACAGCCTGTTTTAATGACTATTTTTCCGATTACTTAGAAAAGGTTATTAAGTTAAATCCGGCAATGGCTATTCCCTATCATTATGATCCTGAAGAAAGACAGGAACTGCTGCAGGCAAAAGGACTGTCCAGTAAATTTGAGCAGATTGGCTGTGAGTCCAGAGTAATAGAAATTGGGGAAGAATTGGAGATATAACTCTTATTATACTCAATAAATATTGTTAATTTTTGGCCTGCCTTAGATGCAGGTCTTTTTTTAATGTTGGTTTTATATTTATAACCTCTATAACTAAAACTAAGAAACCCTCAGGAAAGGATTTCTAACTTTCTTGAGGGTTTTTATGTAAAAACGATTAATCACCATTTAGACTTTCTAAAAAATTTATTAAGCTTTTCCTTTGAACAGGGCTCAACTGGCGAGCATTATCAAGCAGAGGTTTTAATGAATCAGGAACAGCATTATCTGGTTTAGAAAAAAATTCTGCAATTGTAATTCCCAGAACATCACATATTCGTTCCAGAGTTGTAATTGTGGGTGACTGTTTGTTTGATTCAATTGAACTAATAAATGACTGGCTGATTCCTGTGTGAAGTGACAACTTCTTCTGACTTAAATGTCTTTCATTACGGTACTTTTTTAAACGCTTTCCGATATTCATAATCAATACCTCCCTGCAGATATTCTTTTTTGATCTTTCCAGATAGTTAATAAATAATTTATATCACTATAATGATAATTTAACACTATTATACCATTTATTTCTTGCAAAAAATAGTAAAAAGATAAAATTTTATAAATTTAATTCTGAAGATTATAAAAAATATTAATATATAACTTATTAATCATTATAATTATTGAAGATAAATTATTATAGTGATAGTATAGTATATAGTGAATAAAATATTAAGGGAGGAAGAAATATGTCAGCAAAGTTAGCAAGGAAAATCAAAAAGTTTCGAAAAGAAAGAGAGCTGACTCAGCTTAAACTGGCAGAGAAAGCAGGTATTGCCCAGTCTTTTTTAAGTAATATTGAAAATGGACTTCAGAGCCCTTCCTTAAAAAACTTAGAAAAAATATCTAAGGCTCTGGATGTTTCATTAAATGATCTTTTAAAATGACTGAATATTAATGCAAAATTTAATTAAACTGATTTTTGTTAAATGATTACTTTAATTACCTCTGTTTTGTGTTATTTTTTAATATAGGAGAAGTGAGAAGTTGCAAAAATAGGAGGTAATAATTATGGAAGCAGAATTAAAGCAGAAAAGACTTGTTCTGGTTTCCAATGGAGAACCGTATAAACACGTTTATCAAAATCAGGGAATTAAGCAGCAGAAACTTGCCGGTGGACTGACAACTGGTCTCGATCCAATGATGCAGGAAGATAATGGGCTCTGGATTGCCTGGGGTCGAGGTGAGGCTGATTTTGAGGTTGTTGATCAGGATAATAAGGTAAAAGTTCCTGATAATGATGGCTACACATTAAAAAGAGTGAAGTTGAGTGAAGAAGAGAAAAATGGTTTTTATTACGGATTTTCGAATGAAGTTATGTGGCCGATTAGCCACACTTTTATCTCGAAAGCAAATTATAAGGAGGATTACTGGCTAAATTACAAACAGGTAAATCAGAAATATGCAGAAAGTGTGCTGGATGAACTGCAGGAAGATGATCTTGTCTGGATTCATGATTATCATCTGGCTCTGGTTCCCGGTATATTAAAAGAAGAAAAACCGGAAACTAAAACATCACTTTTCTGGCATATACCCTGGCCGGCCTGGGAGGCTTTTAGGACTATTCCCTGGCGAAAAGAGATTATAGAAGGAATGCTGGCTGCTGATTTTCTGGCTTTTCATACAGATCTTTTTGTCTATAATTTTTTAAGCTGTGCTGAAAAGATTGGAGCAGAAGTCAATTTTTCCGAGAAAGAAGTATATTATCAGGGAGCAAAAACTAGAGTGGAAAGTATCCCCCTGGGAATAGATTATCAGAAATTTAGTAATCTAGCTCAGGATGAGGATTACCTTGCAAAAGCAAAAGAAATCAAGTCGAGTTATGAAACTGAAAAACTGATTTTTGCTGTTGATAGATTGGACTATACCAAAGGAATTGAAGAAAGATTGGCAGGGATTGATAAATTTTTTGAAAAGTATCCAGAATATCAGTGTGAACTAACTTTTGTTCAGCGAGTTGCCCCCAGTAGAACAGGAATTGAAGAATATCAGCAGATGAAAGAAAGAATTGAAAAAAAGGTAGGGGAAATCAATGGAAAATATCAAAAAGATAAATGGCAGCCTGTAAAATACTTTTATGGTTCAGTTCCTCAGGAAGATTTGCTTCCTTACTATAAAGCGGCTGATCTGGCATTGATTACAGCTTCAATTGATGGGATGAATCTGGTTGCTAAAGAATATCTGGCAGTTCAGGATTCCGGAGTTCTGCTGCTCTCTGAATTTGCAGGTGCAGCTGAATATTTAGACAGTGCTATCCAGGTGAATCCATATAATACTGAGGAGCTCGCAGATGGTATTTATCAGGGTCTGGAGATGCCTGCAGCAGAGAAAAAAGAGAGATTAGAGCAGGCTCAAGCTGATCTAAAAGAATATGATATTAACTGGTGGCGTGATTATTTTCTAGAAAATTGGATTGATTGTTATGAATAAAAAATATGCACTGGACAATCTAAATCTTAATAATATTAAAGCTCAAATCAAAAAAGCAGATAATGTGCTGTTTTTTCTGGATTATGATGGAACTCTGGCTCCTTTTCAGCCTGATCCCCTTTCTGCTTTCGCTTTACCAGAAATTGAGACTAATCTAAAAGAACTGGAAAAAAAAGAAGCTTATTATTTAAGCCTGGTTTCAGGTAGAAAGTTAGCTGAGCTTAAAAAGATGATCGATCTTAAGCGGAGTAATTTTGCTGGCAGTCATGGACTGGAAATCGAGCTCTTTTTTTCGGAAGGGGTTATCTATCCCTATCAGACTAATGAAATTGATGTTTTAAGCAAAAAGAACTATCAGAAAAGCAAAGAAAAGTATCTGGCGAAAGCGGGGGTTAGATTGGAGGATAAAGGTTTTGGTTTTGCTCTACACTTTGAATCTGAACAGAAGCAGCTGAAAGCAGAAAAAGATTTAAAAGCTTTATTTAAAAACACTGCTTATCAGGTTTTAGCAGGGCGAAAAATTGTTGAAATCAGACCTGCTGGCTGGGATAAAGGTCAGGCAGTAAAATATATAAGTAATCAGATTAATAAGAAACTGGGGATAGACAACACTTTGCAGATTTATATTGGTGATGATAGTACCGATGAAGATGCTTTTAGAGTTATAGAAAATGGTATTACAATTTATGTAAAAAATGAAGATGATTTAAGTACTGAAGCAGAATATTATCTTTATGATCCGGAAGATACAGCAGAATTATTAGGAGAAATCGCAGGAGAGAATTAAATTCCTGCGATTTTTTGTTAAATTTTATGGAATACTGGCTTCATTTTTGCAAAAGTTGTAAGTTCTTTGAAACCAATCTCCTTCAGTTTTGATTTTGTATAATTAAATTTATTAGTTACTTTGTCCGGTGTGTGACTGTCCGAACCAATAGTTAAAATTTTTCCTCCCAGTTTATAATATAGTTTCAGAATTTCAAAACTGGGGAGAGGATTTTTAGCATCAATTCTATAACCGGATGTATTAACTTCTAGTCCCTTATCCTTTCTAATAATTATTTTTAAAATTTCTCTTATTAGTTCAGCAGCTTTGTTGTTTTCCATTAAATCCGGTTGAGTATTAAAGTCTCCATAACGGCGGATAATATCCAGATGACCGATTACACTGTAATTATCATAGTTTCGGACGACTTCAAGCACGGATTTTAAATATTGAATATAAGCTTCCCACTGGCTGTAATTTTTAAAAAAATCTCCATTATAAAGATCTTTTTTTTCTGCAGTATGAAAAGATCCAATAATAAAATCAAAATCCTGATCTAAATAATTATTACATTCTTTAAGTATGTGAGACTGCAGACCTATTTCAACTCCCTTTTTAATAACTAAATCTCCCTTATATCTCTGCTGACACTTTTCTATTTCTTTTAAATATTTATTTTTATCAAGTAAAAACTCAATTGTGTTGTCTTTATAATCTATATCATGGTGATCAGTGATTGCTATTTCGTCCAGGCCTTTATCAACAGCTGTCTGACATAATTCGTCCATTGTCATTTCTGAGTCAGCTGAGAATTTAGAATGCAGGTGATAGTCAAAAGTATACATTAAAAATCTCCTCCAGGTTATTTATATTTAACTTTATCATAGCATAGTTTTTATTCAAATTAAATTTTTTTAAAATTTAAAGAATTATTTGTATCTAACTTTCAAATTGAATATAATGGTAATAGAAAGAATACAGAAAATCCGGGAGGGATAAATGATGGAATATAGAACAGTTGGTAAGACAGGAGTTCAGGTTTCTCCGCTCTGTTTTGGAACGATGTCTTTTGGTGGGATAGCTGACGAAGAGATGTCGCGCAAGATGTTTAAGGCAGCTCTAGATAGAGGTGTTAACTTTTTTGATTCTGCAGATGTCTATAATGCAGGACGCTCGGAAGAACTTTTGGGTAAGTTTATGCAGGAAAATAATTGTAGAGATGAACTGGTAATTACTTCTAAAGTATATGGTAAGACTGCTGAAGATGTTAATGCTCAGGGGCTCTCACGACGCCACATAAAATTGGGAGTAGAAGAGAGTTTAAAGAGATTGAAAACTGACCGCATAGATTTTTATTTTGTCCACAGTTTTGATAGTAAAACTGATATGCTGCAGACTTTAAGGGCTATGGATGCTCTGGTCAAAGAAGGTAAGATTTTATATCCAGCTGTTAGCAACTGGGCAGCCTGGCAGATAGAAAAGGCTCTTGGGATTTCCCGCCAGGAAAGTCTGGCCCGCTTTGAACTGGTGCAGCCAATGTATAATCTTGCCAAAAGACAGGCGGAAGTTGAAATTTTGCCGATGGCTGAATCAGAGAAAATGGGAGTTATTTCTTACAGTCCATTAGGTGGTGGACTGCTGACTGGAAAGTATGGAAAAGATACAAGACCTGCTAAGGGAAGACTGGTGGAAAGAGATGACTATGCTGCCCGCTATGGTTTAAAACAGTATTATCAGATAGCAGAAGATTTTAGCAATCATGCTCGTAATAGAGGTGTCGAACCAGCCTCGCTGGCAGTTGCCTGGGTAATGTCCAATTCGGCTATTACTGCTCCAATTATTGGGGCTCGTAATCTTGAACAGCTAAAAGGTTCACTGGGAGCATTAGATATCGAGATGACAGAGGATTGGAGAAAAGAAATTACAGAGCTTTCAATTACTCCTCCGCCGGCAACAGACAGATTAGAGGAACAAAAAAATATCAGTTATTTTTAAAAAATGGTTATTCGAGAAATTAATACTTATTAAAATACAGGAGGTTTTAATTAATGAATAAAAAAGAAATTGCAGGGATGATTGATCATACTATTTTAGGAGCAGAAGTAACTAAAGCAGCAGTGAGGGAAAAATGCAGAGAGGCAAAAGAATATAATTTTGCTTCAGTCTGTGCTAACCCGGACCAGGTGACTTTAATGGCTGAAGAACTTGCTGATTCTCCGGTAAAAGTCTGTACAGTAATTGGTTTTCCCCTTGGAGTTAATGCAACTATGACTAAGGTTGCAGAAGCCGAAATAGCAGCAGCCGAAGGGGCAGATGAACTTGATATGGTGATTAAAGTTGGAGCTTTAAAAGAAGGAGATTATGAGCTGGTTAAAAATGATATCAAAGCAGTTGTTGAGGCTGCCGGTGATAAGCTGGTCAAGGTAATTATCGAAACCTGCTATTTAACAGATCAAGAAAAGGTTAAAGCCTGTGAACTGGCAAAAGAAGCTGGAGCAGATTTTGTTAAAACATCTACTGGTTTTGGCAGTGGAGGAGCTACTGTAGAAGATATAACTCTCATGAGAAAAACTGTTGGTAAAGAAATGGGAGTTAAAGCATCAGGCGGAATTCACAGTCTGGAAGAAGCTAAAGCAATGATTGAAGCAGGAGCAACCAGAATTGGAGCCAGTTCCGGTGTACAAATTATCGAAGGTGATGAAGTAAATTCTGATTATTAAAATGATAAATTTTTGCTAGATATAAAGCTAAATACTTTTAAAAGGAGACCTGCTGGAGCTGATATTTTCCAGCAGGTTTTTAAGTTTTAAATTTAGCTTAAATAGTGTTAAAATTAAGACAGAATAGGAAATTTGCTAAAAGACTTGACAGTAGAGAACATAATCAATATAATAGATACAACATTTTAATACTTTAATATGATAAAGGACTAAATTAAACGGGAGGTTGCTATAGATGAATGCATTTGTAGAAGGTGTTCGAGATATTTTGCCGGCAGAACTTAGAAAAAGAAGAGGTATCTATCAGACTATCAGAGAGGTTTTTGAAGCCAATGCTTATCGGGAAGTCATTACACCAACCCTGGAATCTTTAGAATTGTATGCAGGTATAGAAGGTCTGGTTGATAAAAGTGAGATGTTTAAAGTTGTTGATGATAGGGGCCAGATTTTAGTTTTAAGGCCTGATTTAACAATGCCGATAGCTCGTCTGGCGGCAAGTCGTTTTCAGGATAGCCCCCGGCCTTTAAAATTTTCTTATTTAAGTTCTGCTTTCCAATCAAAAAATTCCCAGAGTTTAAGTTTAAAGGAAAAGACTCAGGCCGGTGTAGAACTAATTGGTTCTGCCAGTCTGGAATCTGATCTGGAAATGATTATGCTTTTAATTAAGACTTTAAAGAAAGTGGGAGTAGAAGCTCCTCTGATTGATATAGGCCATGCAGATTTGATTAATGAAATTTTTGCAGACTTAAAAATTGCTGAAAATGAAAAAGTAGAGCTGCGTAAATTGCTGGCAGCTAAAAATAAAATAGGTGTAAAGAATTATTTGAGAAAAGTTGAGCTTTCGGAGGATGCAGAAGATGTATTATTGAGACTTCCTTCTCTTTTTGGATCTCCTAAAAAGGTAATTGAAGTAATGAAAGAAATGCCTTTATCCCAAGAAACAAAAGAAGTCTTAAAAACTCTGTCCGGTCTTTTTTCCAGATTAAAAGAATTAGAATTACTGGATTATATTACTTTTGATCCAATGCTGATTTCGCGTCATGGTTATTATACCGGGCTGATTTTTAAGGGTTATGCCCGGGGATACAGTAATTTGCTGGCCAGTGGTGGTCGTTATGATAATCTAACTGAAAAATTTGGAGTAGAAGAACCGGCTGTTGGATTTGCTCTTGAAATTGAAAATTTGCTTGATTATTTAAATAGAACGGAGAACTTTGCTGAGGATCAGGAAAAAAGATTTTTGCTCTCTTATCAGTCAGATTCAGATATGCAGCTTGCTTTTGAGCTAGCAGAAGATTTAAGAAGGGCTGGCTTTGTAGCTGAAGTATATAATGGTGCCAATAAAGAGTATTTAGATTTTCAGCAGGTAAATTTCGAAATTTGCCTGGAAGCTGATAAGCTGGAATTAAAACAAAATGGTGGTGCCAGTGCTGTAATTGAAAGAAACCAAAAAGAAGCTCTGGAGTACTTAATTTTAAATAAAATAGAGGAGTGGGAATAATGGACAATCTCTGTATTGCTATGGCCAAGGGGAGGCTGGCTAAAGAAGCAGTTAAACTCTTTCGTCAGGCTGGATATGACTTACCTGAAAATATGCTAAAATCACGCAAACTAATTTTCGAAATTGAGAGTGAAAAATTCGAAATAATTCTGGTTAAGCCGGCTGATGTACCAATTTATGTAGAATATGGTACAGCTGATCTGGGAATTGTAGGTAAAGACACCTTACTGGAGGAAAATAGAGATTTATATGAGGTACTTGATTTAGAATATGGAGTCTGTGAGTTTGCCCTGGCGGGATTACCGGACAGAAAAGATACTTTGCTTGAACGAAAAGTAGCGACTAAATATCCAGATTTTACCCGACGTTATTTCCGCAGTAAAGGAGAACCAGTAGAAATTATTAAACTTAATGGTTCGATTGAGCTGGCCCCACTTACAGGTCTGGCGGATACTATTTTAGATATTGTGGAAACAGGAAGAACATTAAAAGAAAATGGTCTGGTGATTTATGAGAGTATCAGAGATTTATCTGCTCGTTTGGTTGTAAATAAAGTGAGTATGAAGACCAGGCAGGATGAGATAGCTGCAATTATTGAAGCTTTAGACGAAGTAGTCAGTGGGGATGATAGTAATGCTTGAATTAAAAAAAATTAGCAATGGTCGTAAAAATGTTGAGCAGGTTAAAGAACTTTTAAATAGTCGTTCCGGTGATAATCTGGCTAAATATAGAGAGACTGCAGCAGGGATTTTAAAGAATGTGCAAAAAAATGGAGACCTGGCAGTTTTAGAATATACTTCTCGCTTTGATGGGGTAGACTTTGAAGCTTCAGAGTTGGAGGTAGAAGAGGCAGAAATTGAAGCTGCTTTGAAAGAAGTAGATCAAGATTTTATAAAAGCTTTAAAAAATGCGGCAGCAAATATTAAGGATTTTCATGCTGAACAGAAAGATAAGTCCTGGCAGAAACAGAAAAATCCAGGGATTATAACAGGACAGATCTGTCAGCCTCTCAAAAGAGCAGGCGTCTATGTTCCCGGCGGCAGAGCTGCCTATCCTTCATCTGTGTTGATGACTGTAATTCCGGCAAAAGTGGCTGGTGTCGAAGAAATTATTATGCTGACACCTCCTGATAAGGAAGGGAAGGTAAGTCCAGTTATTCTGGCTGCCGCAAAAATTGCTGGAGTAGATAGGATTTTTAAAATTGGTGGGGCTCAGGCAGTTGCAGCAGCAGCTTATGGGACTGAGACTATTCCCGGAGTTGATATTATTGTTGGTCCAGGCAACATTTATGTTTCAATGGCTAAAGAATTAGTTTTTGGACAGGTAAAGATTGATATGATTGCAGGACCAAGTGAGATTATGATCATGGCAGAAAAAGATTCTAACCCGGCCTATATTGCTGCGGACTTAATGAGCCAGGCTGAGCATGATCCGCTTGCTTCTTCAATTTTGGTGACAGATGCTCCGGAGTTAATTGATAAAGTTAAGGAGGAATTGGAAAAGCAGATTAAAGAAATGAGTAAAAAGGATATTATCAAAGAATCACTGGAAAATTTTGGTCTGATGATTGAGGTCGAAAATCAGGAGGCAGCTTTAGAAATGATTAATCTGGTAGCACCAGAGCACTTAGAATTAGCAGTCAAAAATCCATTTGAACTGCTGCCGGCGGTAGAAAATGCAGGTTCAATTTTTCTGGGGGAATATACACCGGAACCAATTGGTGACTATTATGCAGGGCCCAATCATGTTCTGCCGACTAATTCCACAGCCCGATTCTTTTCTCCGTTATCTGTTCGGGACTTTGTTAAATATTCTGGTTTTATTCACTACAGTAAAGAGGCACTTAAGGAAGCAAGTGATGATGTAATCTGTCTGGCAGAAGGAGAAGGTCTTGATGCTCATGCCAATTCGATAAAAATAAGAAAGCAGGATCAATAAGATTTAAGATTCAAACTTAGGTAAAAGCTACATTCAATCTTGAACCAGCAATATTAAAGGAGGAAATAATGAGCAGTAATAATTTAAATAAGAAGGAAGAAGCTTTAAAAGAGCTGTTGAGGCCTGAAGTCAGGGCGATATCTCCATATAGAGGAGAGGAGGATAATTTTGAGGTAAAGATAAATTTATCTGGTAATGAATCTCCTTTTGATCTGCCGGTAGAAATTAAGGAGAAATTTAAAGAAGAATTTGATCAGCATGATATTAACCGCTATCCGGAAATTTATTCTGAGCGTCTGCAGCGGACACTGGCCAGTTATTTGAGTCAGGAATTAAATAAAGAGGTAAGTACAGGAGAAATAATTGTCGGTAATGGTTCTGATGAGTTGCTGGATATGTTAATAAGAACTTTTGTCGAACCAGGAGATGTGGTTTTATCTCAGGCGCCTACATTTTCAATGTATCAGTATTTTACAGAATTAAGTGGCGGTAAATATAAAGAAGTACCGCTGAATGATGATTTCACATTTGAAAATTTAAAGGCTAAAATTGATGAATTTGAGCCCAAGCTAATTTTTCTCTGTTCTCCCAATAATCCCACCGGGGAAATTATTTCTCGAGAAATGATCTTAAGTTTAGCAAATTATTTTTCGGGACCACTGATCATTGACGAGGCCTATGCTGACTTTAATGACTTTGATTTGATGCCTGAGGTTGAAGACTATCCTAATCTAGCTGTTACTCGAACTTTTTCCAAAGCTTTTGGCCTGGCCGGTATTCGTTTTGGTTACCTTTATGGAAATAGAGTTCTGGTAAAAGAATTAGAAAAAGTTTTGAAACCATACAATTTAAATAGCCTAACTGATATTCTGGCTTGTTTAATCCTTGAAAATAATGATATTATAAAAGAAAGAATTAATTTAATCAAAAGCGAGAGGCAGAAGATGTATCAGAAATTAAATCAATATCAGGGATGGCGGCTTTATCCTTCAATGGCTAATTTCATTTATATTGAGGGAGAAAAAACTAAAGAGTTTAAAAACATTTTAAATCAGCAGGGAATTAAAATTAGATCTTATAGTAAAGAACCGGCAGCAATTAGAATTACTATTGGCAGTCGGGAAGAAAATAAAGCTGTACTCAAAGCTTTTGAAGAATTTAAAGCGAAAAACTAGGAGTGATTTATAATGAGTAGAGATCGGGTAGCAGTTGAACAGCGTAAAACTAAAGAAACTGAGATTATTGCCAGTGTTAATCTGGATGGAGAAGGTAGAAGTGATATCAAAACAGGTGTTGGTTTTTTTGATCATATGCTGGATCAGATTGCCCGTCATGGTGATATTGATTTAGAGCTTTCGGTAAAAGGAGATCTTCATATTGATCAGCATCATACAATAGAAGACACCGGGATTGCTCTTGGTAGAGCTTTTGCTCAGGCTCTGGGAGATAAAAAAGGAATTAGCCGCTTTAGCAGTGCTTTAGTTCCTCTGGATGAGACTTTAGTCAGAGCGGTTATTGATATCAGTGGTCGCCCCTACCTATATACAGATTTACCTTTTTCAAGAGAGATGGTGGGAGATTTTCCCTCAGAAATGGTAGTAGAATTTATGCGGGCCTTTGCTTTTAATGCCGGTATTACTCTTCATCTGGAGATTCTGCATGGTGATAACTGTCACCATCAGATTGAGGCAGTTTTTAAAGCTCTGGCCAGAGCTTTAAAGGATGCAGTCCGGATTGAATCAGATAAAATTCCTTCCACAAAGGGTGTGCTTTAAGTGATAGCAATAATTGATTATGGAGCAGGTAATTTAAATAGTATTCAAAAAGCACTGGAGTTTGTGGGTGAAGAAACAGTTATTCTGGAAACTGGTAAAAAAGAAGAAATAAAAAAATATGATGCGCTTGTGCTGCCAGGAGTTGGTGCTTTTCCTGGAGCTATGGAAAGATTAAAAAAGGACGACTTTATAGATTTTATTGATCAATTTGTTAAAACAGGAAAACCATTTTTAGGTATCTGTCTGGGGATGCAGCTTCTATTTGAATGGGGATATGAGGATCAGAAGACTCCTGGACTTGGACTTTTAAAAGGTGATGTTGTCAAAATGGACAGCCACTATAAAATACCTCATATGGGCTGGAATCAGCTGGAGATAATAAAAGATGATCCCTTATTTAAAGGTCTGCCGGAAAGTCCTCATTTTTATTTTGTTCATTCCTATCAGCTTGATCAGGTAACAGAAGATGTGCTGGCTACAGTCGGCTATGGAACTACAGTGCCGGCAGTAGTTAAAAAGGATAATGTTATTGGATTTCAGTTCCACCCGGAAAAAAGTGGAGATAATGGGATCAAACTTTTAGAGAATTTTAGGGAGTTGTTATAGATGATAGTATTACCCGCAATAGACTTAAAAGCAGGTGAGGTAGTCAGATTAAAACAGGGAGATTTTGATCGAAAAACAGTTTATAGCCAGGATCCATTGGCAGTTGCAAAAGATTTTGCTGCCAAAGGAGCAAAATGGCTGCATCTGGTTGACCTGGATGGAGCTTCTCAGGGTGAAAGTCAAAATTTTGCTGTAATTAAGAAGATAGCAGCTGAAACTGAGCTTAAAATCCAAACAGGTGGAGGCATTAGAAAAAAAGAAGATGTTCAGCGTCTGCTTGATCTGGGAGTTAAGAGAGTAATTATTGGGACTCTTGCTGTTAAAAATCCTGAGCTGCTGGCAGAAATGATAAAGGAATTTGGAGCAGAGAGCATTCTGGTCAGTATCGACGCTCGAGATGATAAGGTGGCAACTTCAGGCTGGCTGGAAGCAAGCGAAAAAGATATGCTCGACTTTGCCAGAGAGATGGAAGAATTAGGAGTAAAATACATACTATATACTGATATTGGGCGTGATGGCATGCTTAGCGGTCCAGATTTTAAGGGTTTAAGGAAATTAAAAGCTGAGACTAATTTAAAGATTATTGCCTCAGGAGGAATTAGTTCCAATCAGGATTTATATGATCTGGCAGAGGAAAAATTTTATGGTGCAATTACCGGTCAGGCTATTTATCAGTCTAAGGTTGATTTAAAAGAAGTTTTAGCAAAGCTGGGTGAAAAAAATGCTTAAAAAAAGAATTATTCCCTGTCTGGATATAAAAGATGGCAGAGTTGTTAAAGGTGTAAATTTTGTTGACCTAATTGATGCTGGAGACCCTGTAGAATCTGCTAAAGAATATAATGATCTGGGAGCAGATGAGCTTGTATTTTTAGATATTACAGCAACTAAAGAAAAGCGTAAGACTCTAGCAGAACTGGTGGAAAAAGTGGCTGCTCAGGTTTTTATTCCTCTTACTGTCGGTGGAGGAATAAGAACGGTAGAGGATATGCAGTTTATTCTCCGGGCTGGAGCTGATAAAGTTTCGGTTAATTCAGCTGCAGTCAAAAATCCAGAGTTGGTTAGGGAAGGTGCAAAGATATTTGGTTCTCAATGTATAGTTGGAGCTGTTGATGCAGCAAAAAAAGAAAATGGAGCAGGCTGGGAAATTTTTATTCATGGTGGAAGTAAAGAGACCGGAATTGATTTAATAGAATGGGTTAGAAGGCTGGAAGAGCTTGGTGCAGGAGAAATTCTGCTGACCAGTATCAATGCTGATGGAACTAAAGATGGTTTTGATCTGGAAATGCTTAAAGCTGTAACTGAGTCAGTTAATATACCAGTAATTGCCTCTGGTGGAGCAGGTAATATTCAGCATTTTAAAGATGTATTTACTAAAACAGGAGCAGATGCTGCTCTGGCGGCTTCTATTTTTCATTTTGGAGAAATAGCGATTAAGGATGTAAAAAAAGAGTTAGAAAAAGCTGAAATACCAGTTAGAATTGAAGCTAAGAAATAATAGATTTTATAGAAAAAAATAACGGATATTAGGAGTTTTTAAAGTTGTTCAGCAGAAAGGATATGGTGGTCGAGTGTTAGAAGTAATTGATAAATTAGATGAGATTGATTTTAAATTTAATCAGCAGGGTTTAATGCCTGCTGTTGTTCAGGATTATAAAACAAAAGAGGTGCTGATGGTTGCTTATGTAAATGAAGAAACCCTTAAGCTCAGCCTGGAAAAAGAGGAAACAGTTTTCTACAGCCGCTCCCGCCAGGAAATCTGGCATAAGGGAGAAACCTCTGGTAATACTCAAAAGATTAAAGAAATATATTATGACTGTGATCAGGATACGATTCTATTTATGGTAGATCCAGCAGGACCCGCCTGCCATACAGGTAAGACTTCCTGCTTTTATCGAAAAATTGCTGAAAACAGTGGTGAAAAGAAAAAATCTCCTGCTTTAGGGCAGCTGGCTCAGAATATTAAAGATGAGTTTGAGGAAGATAAGGTTATTGATTTTCTCTATAACTTGATTTTAAGTCGAAAAGAAGAAATGCCAGAAGGATCCTATACTACCTATCTTTTTGAAGAGGGAATAGATAAAATTTTAAAAAAGGTGGGAGAAGAATCAGCAGAGGTAATAATTGCTTCTAAAAATAAACCAGATCAAGAGCTGGTTCTAGAAACTGCAGATTTAGTATATCATATGCTGGTTTTGCTGGCTGAACGAGGAATCAATCCGGCTCAGATTAGAAATGAATTAAAAAAAAGACATAAATAAAATTTATATTTAGCAGATTATAAGCTAAGATTTTCTATTTGGTTAAAATATAATTTTGCTTAATAATTGAAGGTATCAGCACCTGGATTATTTTTCAGAGCGGCTGGTACCTTACTTTTTTGGCTGCCTTTTTTCTGTTTTTATGCTATAATATAGTAAAATGATTGATTTAATTTACTTTTGTTAATTTTAAGAAGAAAAGTCGGGAAAAGTGTCATCTGTAGGAGGGGAACTGGTGGAAAAATTACTGAGTAGATTTAAGTACATAATAATAATACTTCTGGCCCTGATCATGATTTATATTTTTTCAACTCAATATACTAATATTAGAGAAGTTGTAGAGAGTAAATATAACAGTCAGCAGCAGCTGGTCGAGAAAAATATTTTGCAGACTGTCAATTATATTAATAATGCTTATAAAATTGCCGAGCAGCAGTTAAATGGGGAGATGAAGGAGTATTCTGAGCAGTTGGTGGCAAAATATCGGGAAAATCCAGAGGTAATGAACTGGGATTTAGATAGACTGCAGAATAATTTTGCTGGCTATGATATATATATTGTAAATAAAGATTTAAAAATTATAAAAACCACTTATGAGGAAGATCTGGGTCTTGACTTCTCTAAATTTGGTAGTTTTGCTACTATTTTAAGAGAAAGAATGGCAGGCGATAAGTTTGAAGTCGATAGAATTGATATTTCTACTCAGGCTGGAGAAATCAAGAAGTACAGTTATATGCCAAGTCCGGATAATCAATACTTATTTGAGCTCAGTGTTAGTATTGAAGATCAGTATCCCTCTTTTCATAGTTTGAATCTCTTTAAAGATGCTACTGCTTTAACAGAAGAATATGAGCTGGTAGAAGATATTGCTTTTTACAGTGTAGAGCCTGTTAATCACCAGGTAGCAAAACTCAGAAATAGTAAAAAGCCTTATTTAAATCCAGATGTACCTGAGTTTGAAGAAGAATTGGCAAGAGAGGCTGTGGTCAACAATTCACTTCAACAAAATTCAAAGGAGATAGCTGGTGTTCATTATAGTTATCGCTTTTTTCCGGCGTTAGTTAGTGATAAAAAAACTGAGCAGGGATGGAATTCTTATGTAGTAGGAATTGTATATAATGATCAGATTATGCGAGAAGAAATAAGCGGGCACAGAAATCTATTTGCAGTTAACATAGTTCTACTGGCAGCATTATTTGCCAGTTTTATAGCTATTGTAGTTTACTTGCTAAAGCGATTTGAACATCAGGCTTATCATGACAAACTAACTGGTTTAGCAAATAGAAAATATTTTGTAGAAGAATTTAAAAAATTAAAAGAGAAAGCTGATTTTGCTGGGAATAATATTGGACTTGTTTTTATTGATATTGATAAATTCAAAACAATTAATGACAATCATGGCCATGATATCGGAGATCAGGTTTTGAAAAATATTGCTTTTAGAATGCAAAATAATTTAAAAGAAAAAGACTTAAAAGCCAGAATGGGTGGAGACGAATTTGTTGTTGCCCTGGCTGATTTAAGTTCTAAAGATAAAATAATTAAGATAACTAAAAGACTCATCAAGGAACTTAAGAAGCCATTAATTGTGAACGGAGAAGAAATTTTTATTAATGTTAGTGCTGGTGTTAGTTTTTATCCAGAAGACAGTCAGGAACTTGAAGCTTTAATTAAAGATGCCGATTCTGCAATGTATAAAGCTAAAAGAGAGAAAAAAGATATAGAGATAAGTTTTTAATATAATAGTATATTTAGTTTTAGAAAGTCTTAAATTAGGAGCTTTAAAATGTTTAGTAAATATTTCAATGTAATGGCATTTCCTGCAGGTCCAGTCTGTAATTTAGACTGTGAATACTGCTATTATCTTAAAAAAACAAAACTTTATTCAAATACAGATGATTTTCAGATGTCAGAGGAGACTCTGGAAAAATATATTAAACAGTATCTAGAGGCTCAGCCTGGTCCGGTGGTAAATTTCGGCTGGCAGGGCGGAGAACCAACTTTAAGAGGCCTGGAGTTCTTCCAAAAAGCAGTTGAATTACAGAATAAATACGCACCTGAAGGCTGGAAAGTAGAAAATTCAATCCAGACCAATGCAGTTTTAATTAATGATCAGTGGGCACAGTTTTTAAAGGAAAATAATTTTCTGGTGGGGGTAAGTCTAGATGGACCAGCAGAACTGCATAATAAATACAGAAAAGATAAAGCTGAAAGCGATACCCATCAAAAGGTAATGGCTGGAATAGAAACACTTAAAAACTATGGTGTAGAATACAATATTCTAACAGTAGTTAATGATTTTAATGCTCAAAAACCGGAAGCTGTTTATCAATTTTTTAAAGAAATTGAAGCCGATTTTATTCAGTTTATACCGATTGTAGAAATAGATGAGAATGGAGATATAACTTCTCGATCAGTAAAAGCAGAAGATTACGGTAAATTTTTAATTAAAGTTTTTAATGAATGGCTGGATGATCTGGGTGATATTTATGTCCAGATATTTGAAGAGGCAGTCTCAGCCTGGTCTGGATATGGAGCCAATCTCTGTGTGTTCAGCAGAGAATGTGGTAAGGGACCTGTAATGGAGTATAATGGAGATTTATATTCCTGTGATCATTTTGTGGAACCTGAATATAAGCTAGGAAATATTAATGAGAAAAGTATTTTAGAGATGATGAATTCTAATCAGCAGCAGGAATTTGGTAGAGCCAAAAAAGAAAATTTAAATCGAAAGTGCCTTGAATGTGAGTATCTATTTTTCTGTAATGGCGGCTGCCCTAAAAATAGGATAATTGATACAGGAGATAAAAATAAACTTAATTATCTCTGTGAGGGATATAAAATTTTCTTTGCTTATCTAGACCCCTTTATGAATAGGCTGTCCCAAATGGTAAAGCAGAGAAAGTCTCCAGAGTTGATGAAAAGAGAGGTGAAGAAAATTTATCAAGAGAAACGGGATACTGGTCGAAATGATCCCTGTCCCTGTGGTAGTGGAAAGAAATATAAAAAATGCTGTTTGGAGTCTCAATAATGATTTTGAAATAAGAAAAAGTCCTCCTGATGCCATTTGAGCAAAAAGGAGGAGTTGATTGTTTTATTTATCTACTGTATAACCTGTTATTTACACTCATTACCATTTTATTTGTAAATATATTTTAAAGACTTAAGCTATCTTTATTAAAAAGACAACTATTTTTCGTTTTTGAAAATTCTTTTAACGGTTTGATAGGCTAATTTTGGTCTGCGGTACTCATCAACAATTCCTTTATTATTTTTACTGCGAGGTCTGGTGTGGAACCAGGCATTACCAGCAGTGCCAGGTTCACCAGGAATACCATCTTCACTAACCCGACAGTCAGCAAACTGCCAGATTAAAGTTCCGACAATTTCATCCTGGTCAAGATAATAGCTGAGCAGTTCATCTAAAAGGTCCTGCTGTCTTTCTTCAGTCCATTTAACCCGACTGGGTTCGCGGAAATTATAAATTGCTCCGGCTCCAAACTCACTGATAATTATTGGCTTATCAGCACCACCGTTTTTATCAATCCACTTCTTTTCCCGCTGATAATATTCCGCTGGATCATCTGAAAACCAGTCATACCAGCCGCTGTAGATATTTAAAGATACTATATCAACCAGATCAAGGCAGATATCTTTAAAGTGTTCTCTGGTAGCAAAAGTTAAAGGGCGGCTCTGATCCATTTTTTTAATCTGTTCAAACTGTTTTTTATAAATTTCTCTGCCTTCTTCAGCAGCACTTGCACATTCATTTAAAATACCCCAGACAACAATTGCAGGGTGATTAATGTGGTTTTGTACCATTTCTCGGTTACAATCTCTACACTGCTGATCAAAATTAGGGTTCAGCATCTGTTCTAAACTAAAACCGCGGGCATGATTTTCTTCCCAGACAAAAATACCGCGTTCATCACAGAGGTCAAGAAATAATTCATCATTTGGATAATGAGAAGTGCGAACAGTATTGGATTCCAAATCTTCTATCAGATCAAGGTCTTTTTTCATTAAGGAGAAAGGAATTGCCGACCCAACCATAGGGTGATCTTCATGGCGGTTAAAACCAAGCAGTCGGATTTCTTTACCATTTAACAGCAGCCTGGTTCCATCAACTTTAATTTCACGGAATCCTACTCTATCAATCAGATCGTCGATTAATTTTCCTTTAACGTTTGATTTAGGATCAGACTCATCAGCAGCTAAATAGAGTTTAGCTTTTAATAAATACAGAGTGGGATTTTCAGCTGACCAGCTTTTTGCTTCTGGGAAAGCAAAATCTTTTTCTATTTTAAGCTGACTATTTGCAGCAATTTCTGCCTGCTTAAAATCTAAGTTATATTTATCTCCGAGAAGAGCTTCAATATTAATTTTTAAAGAGTTTTCAGTTAAGTTTTCTAAAACAAGAGCAACCTTAGCTTTCCATTTTTCATTTTCTTGATAAGGGATAAATTCTATTCGCTTTATATAGGCGTCATTAATTTCCTCTACAGCAGCGCTTCTAATTAGACCTCCATATGTATAGTAATCATTTGGAGTATGCAGGGCAGACTCTTTAGAAAAAGAATTGTCTACTAAAACTTTTAACTCATGTTCTCCTTTTTCAACATCTTTTAGAATACAGTCAAAAGGTGTATAGGCATTATAGTGGTGAGCTACTTTTTTACCATCAAAGTAAACATCGGCAGTATGGCTGACTCCTTTAAAAAGCAGGCGCAGGTTAGTTTTCTCAGAAAGACTAATATTTTTTCTGTAGACTCCCAGTCCTCTATATGTCAGAAAATCAGGATGGTTTTCCCAGCAGCCAGGTACATTTAATTGATAGTTATAATCTTCCGGCTGTTCCTCTTTATTATCAATAGGGGAAAAATCCCATAACCCCGAAAGTTCTTTCTGTTTTCTAAATTGATGACGATCAAATAATCTTATCATTTTAATACCTCCCAGTATAGAATTTTAAAAATATTATGCTTAATTTTACCTTAATCACATTTTAACATAAATATAAGCTTAAAATCTCCGTATTTTTTTAGTTATTAAAGCAAAGTTCTGCATATATTTAGTATTGTCTGCTCTGTTTTTGTTGATTTTTTATATTTTGGAGTATAAGATAAAGATATGCTTAATCTCAGACATATTTTTTGTTATATGATAACTTTTCTGCATATATTTAGGAGGGGTTTTTATCAAAGAATTATATGATCCGATGAATGATAAATCTTTTTGGATGCTAAAGCAAAAATTTAATCAGTCATATGAGATGGAAAATAGACACTATCATAACCATTATGAATTATATTATTTACTCAAAGGAGAGCGCTATTATTTCATTAAAGATAGGAGCTATCATGTTAAAAGTGGTGATCTGGTATTAATAAATAAAAATGCTCTTCACCATACTTCAAATGCAGATGATTTTCATCACGAAAAAATTATGATTTATTTTAAAGAAGAATATCTCAGCGGCTTATTTAATCCAGAAATGAGCATTGATTTATTCTCTATTTTTAGGAGTAACAATAATATCATTAGTTTAAATATTAAAAGTCAGGAAATGATTAAACAGATGTTATTGAAGCTTCTGGCTGAGTACAATAGTTATAGGACAGTTTTAGAAAAAAGTAAGCAGAATAGTTTTGACGGGGGGCAGAATAATAAAGATATTAAGGATAATCTGACAGAAAAATCATTTTATCTAAAAATTATGCTGGTAGAATTGCTTTATAATTTGAAAAGAATATTAAAAAATGAGAAGAAAGACTTTAAACATTCAAGCCCTCTTCATAAAACAATATCTGAGATAGCACAATATCTCGGTAAAAATTATGAAAAAGATATTAGTTTAGGCTATGCTGCAGAAAAATTTTCGCTGAATTCCTGCTATTTAAGTACTAAGTTTAAGGAAATAACAGGGTTTTCTTTTATCGAATATCTCAATTTAACCAGGATAAAAGAGGCAAAAGTTCTGCTTGAGAAAACTGATTTAAACATTACCCAAATTAGTCAAAAAGTAGGTTTTAATACCCTATCTCATTTTGGCAGGATTTTCAAAAAACATAATAATATAGCACCCTCAAAGTACAGAAAGTTAAAGACAGATTAAATATAACTTCTTAAACGCAAATATAATACTTTAATTTTATGGCTGTCCGGCAAGTAATAATTCGGACAGTTTTTTTCTATTTATTAGTTATAAAACTCATTGAAATCAAACTTGGCTGAGATTATTTTAAAAATAATTGTTGACATAGAGTTAACTCAAGGTGTTATGCTTAATTTAGTCAGCTTGAGAAAGTTTAAATTTGATAAGGAGGAATTCAATAATGAAAATTGAGAACGAAAAAGAATTTGATAAAGAGAATGTGTTTGGAAAAGGACAGGAAAATAAGATGTTTGCCAAGTATTTTGTGGGAGACTCTTTTTTGAATCCGCTAACAAATTATGAGGAAGATCCCGTATTTATAGCCAATATTACTTTTGAACCAGGTTGTAGAAACAACTGGCATATTCATCATGGAAAAAATGGTGGAGAACAAATTCTGATCTGTACTGCTGGGAGCGGTTGGTATCAGGAAGAAGGAGAAGATCCGGTAAGTCTTGAGCCTGGGATGGTAATCACTATCCCTACAGGAGTTAAACACTGGCACGGAGCAAAGGCAGATTCCTGGTTTAGCCATCTGGCTTTTGGTGTTCCAGGAGAAGATACAGGTAATGAATGGTGTGAAGCTGTTTCTGATGAAGAGTATAAGCAATTAGAAGAATAGGCAAATTCAGAAGAGGGTAATTTAAGATGATGCTAAGCCTAGAAAAATTATTATTTGTTCTGCTGCTGTCATTATCTATTGTTTTTCTGAGCGTTTTACTTAGTGTAGTTTTAAGTCAGCAGACTTATGCTCAAACAGCAGCTAAAACAGCCGTGGAACTTAGTCAGGAAAGTACTGAAACAACAGCTGAGGAGGAAGAAATGGCAATGAGTATTAGAGTTGAATCAGAGGGGAAGACGATAGTTTTTAAATTAAATGATAGTTCTGCTGCCGAGTCTCTTTACGAACAGCTGCCGATGACTATTGAGGTCGAAAATTACAGTAATAATGAAAAGATTTTTTATCCAGCAAATAAACTTAATGTATCAGACACACCACTGGCCAATGCTAAAGAAGGTACTCTCGGTTATTATGCACCCTGGGGAGATGTTATCATGTTCTACGGTGATTTTGGTTCAGCTTCAGGACTATATGAACTTGGAGAGGTAGTATCTGGTGGAGAAAATATTATCTCATTATCAGGTACAATAGAAATTCATAAAAATAAATAAAATTATTCTTTAAATAATTTGACTTAGAGTTAACTTAAAGTGTTATAGTAATATTAAGGGTAGTTTTAAGAATTCTAAAATGTTTTAAAAGATAATTTACTAACTTAATATTTAACGAAAATCTTTAGAATTACTATGGAGCTGGGGCAGTTTTGCCTTCTGCTTCTAATTATATGAAGGGAGAGATTAATTATGATCTTAGAAGAAAATTATACTCTGTCTAATGGAGTGGAAATTCCAAAATTAGGTTTAGGAACCTGGATGATTGATAATGACGAAGTTGCAGAGGTAGTTAAAGACGCTTTAGAAATTGGTTATCGCCATATTGATACAGCTCAGGCATATCAGAATGAAAGTGGAGTTGGTGATGGAATTAAAGAATCTGATATTGCAAGAGAAGATATTTTTGTAACTACAAAGATTGCTGCAGAATTAAAGTCATATGATGAGGCAGCAGCTTCAATTGATGAATCACTTAAGAAAATGGGGCTTGAATATATTGATCTGATTATTATTCACAGTCCAAAACCATGGGCTGAATTTCATGGTGAAGATCATTATCTGGAAGGAAATAAGGAGGTCTGGAAAGCACTTGAAGAAGCATATCAGGCTGGAAAAGTTAAGGCAATAGGTCTTTCCAACTTTGAAAAAGTTGATGTTGAAAATATTCTGGAATACTGTACTGTAAAACCTATGGTTAATCAGGTTCTGGCTCATATTAGTAATACACCACATGATTTAATTCAGTATTCAGAGGATAATGATATACTTGTTGAAGCTTATTCACCAATGGGACACGGAGAACTATTTAAAAATGAAAAAGTTAAAGAAATGGCAGAAAAATATGATGTTTCAATCCCACAGCTGTGTATTCGTTATGGTCTGCAGCTTGGACTTTTACCTCTGCCTAAGAGCGGAAATCCAGAGCATATTAAAAGTAATGCCGAAGTTGACTTCAGCATTTCCGAAGAGGATATGGAATTTTTAAAGAATATGGAGAAAATTGAGGATTATGGAGATGCCAGTGTCTTCCCTGTATATGGAGGAGAAATGTAGTGAAAATCTTGATGCTATAACTATATAGCTATATAGCTAGAAATAAGTAAATAATATGTGCCTTCTGCTTACTCAGAATGATAAAGCAGTTTAGAACCTCGTTTCTATATTTACTATAGAGGCGGGGTTTTTTATTTTTAGATTATATATTTAGAATTTGATTATTATGATCTAATTATATTGATCTTATATGGTAAAGAAGTTTATAAATAAAAGGGGAGTTTAGAAAAAACTACTTTTTAAAAATTATTCAGAGAAGATTTTATAAAAAATTTCAAAAAAGCTTGACCTGGAGTTGACTTTAAGTGATAAAGTATTAAATAATAAGAAATTAATTTAAGATATAGCTTGACTTTGAACTAACTCAAGCTTATATAATTTTATTAAAGTTAGAAGTTAATCTAGAAAAAACCGAAATTATTATAGCTGAAGAAGAAAAAATTAAGGAAGGTGGGATTATTCATGATTTTAGAAGAAAGCTATACTTTATCTAATGGAGTTGAGATTCCAAAGTTGGGACTTGGAACCTGGTTTATCAGCAATAAGGATGCGGAGCAGGTAGTTAAAGAAGCTGTAAAAATAGGATATCGTCATATTGATACAGCTCAGGCCTACCGGAATGAAAGTGGAGTTTGAGATGGAGTTAGAAACTGTGGAGTTAAAAGGGAAGAATTATTTGTAACTACAAAACTTGATGCAGGAAAAAAGTCATATCAGGAGGCTGCCGTATCAATTGATAATATACTTGAAAACTGTTCTATTAAACCAATGGTCAATCAGATTCTGGCTCATATTAGTAATACTCCAGAAAAATTAATTCAATATACAAAGGAAAAAGATATACTTGTTGAAGCTTATTCTCCAATCGGACATGGAGAACTATTTAAAAATGAGAAAATAAAAGAGATGGCAGAAAAATATAATGTTTCAATTCCACAGCTTTGTATTCGTTATGATCTGCAGCTTGGACTTCTGCCTCTTCCCAAAAGCGAAAATCCAGAGCATATTAAAAGTAATGCAGAAGTTGATTTTACAATCTCTAAAGAAGATATGGAAATTTTAAAAAACATGGAAGCAATTGAGGATTATGGAGCTGCCAGTATAATGCCAGTCTATGGTGGAGGTTTTGATTTAAAATCAATCATTTCTTATATTTTTCAGAGAATTGCATCTATCTTTCGCTAAATTTTAATTGAGAAATAGTATTCAGAGCAGGGTTGATTGTATCAGGTAAAAAAGTGATGAAGGTAATTTTAAAAAATTGATACCGACTAAGATTTATGATATCTTAAAAAAACTACTAGATTTGACGTAACGTAAATTTTGCCTGGAGGTAAAAAGATGAAGATAAGGGTGCTTCGCTATTTTTTAACTGTAGTCAGAGAGGGGAATATTACTAGAGCAGCAGAAACTCTGCATATAACCCAGCCTACTTTAAGCAGGCAGTTAATGCAGCTGGAAGAAGAACTTGATACCCAGTTAATAATCAGAGGGAAAAGAGAAATTAAATTGACAGAAGCCGGAAGACTGCTTGTTAAAAGAGCAGAAGAAATTTTATCATTAGTTAGTAAAACTGAAAGTGAGATCACATCAGATCTGGTAACAGGTCAGGTTTCTATTGGTAGTGGGGAGTCAGTTATGACTTCTCAGGTGCTTTCTAAATTAATAAGAAAGTTTCACAGCAAATACCCAAGGGTTAAATTTGATTTATTTACCGGAAACGCCAGTGATATTAAAGAAAAAGTTGATAAAGGCCTGCTCGACATTGGTCTGTTAATTAATCCTGTAGATACTGAAAAGTATTATTCTATAGAATTAGAAGAAAAGGAAAAGTGGGGAATTCTGCTTTTAAAAGATGATCCTTTAGCTGCAAAAAAAGAGATTAAGGCAGAAGACCTAAAAGAAGCTAATTTAATTATCAGCAGGCGCTCAATCATTGAGAACAAAATGGCTAATTTTTTTGCCAGCAATTTTGCGGATCTTAATTTTATTGCTACCTATAATCTGATATATAATGCGCTGACGATGGTGGAAAGTGGTCTGGGATATGCGCTGGCCCTGGAGAGTTCAATTAAAATTGGGCAGAGTGATCAGATTTGTTTTAGGCCGCTTACTCCAGAATTAAGCTCTTCCTGTGTCTTTATCTGGAAAAATCAGCAGATCTTTAATTCGACAGCATCTGCCTTTATAGAATTGATTAAAAGTGAGTATTAGAAATTTTATTATATTAAAATTGCTAATTTAAGAATAAGCAAACAGGGAAAATTCAATTATATTTTTAGAAATATAAGTTTTTTTCAAAAAAAAAAGAAGGAATTCTTTAAATCATCACTAATATATATAATAGAGTTTATTTAATCGATTAAGGAGAATTATAATGGCAACTATAAAAGATATTGCAAAAAAGGCTGGTGTTTCTACAGCTACAGTTTCTTATGTTTTAAACGACAGTGCCCAGATAAGTAAAGAAACGAGAGAAAAGGTTCTTAAAATTGTTGATGAAATGAACTATAAAAGAAATAATATAGCTAAAAGTTTGAGGACTAATAAAACAAATACAATTGGTGTAATTGTTGAAGATATGACTGTTTTTAATTCTCCTCAAATTATAGATGGGATTAATAGATATGTTGAAGAACATGGTTTTCATATTATTTTAAGTAATTTACGCTTAAACAAAAAAATTGGCAACTCTTTTGAAAAAGCAGCCAAATATTCTGAAGAAATAAGTGAAACTATCGATGTTTTATTAACCAGACAGGTTGATGGAATTATCTATATTGGAGAACACCCAAGAGATGTTAGCGGCATAATTAAAAACATTGACAAACCGGTAGTATATACTTATTGTTATAGTTCAGAAGAAAATTCTTATTCTGTTAATTATAATGATAAGCTGGCATCATATCAGGCGACTAATTATCTAATTAATTTAGGTCACCAGAGAATTGCTGTAATTAGTGGGATGATTAATTCTAGACCTTCACACGAGAGACTGCAGGGATATCAGCAGGCTTTAATTGATAACAATTTAAATTTAGATCCAGCTTTGATCAGAACAGGGAACTGGGAATATGATACCGGCTTTAAGTTAAGTAAAGAATTATTAAAAAGCCAAAATCCTCCAACAGCAGTTTTTGCTTTTAATGATTTAATGGCAGTTGGGGTTATTGATGGTGCTCAGTCTATTGGATATAAAGTGCCGGCTGATTTATCAGTAATTGGTTTTGATAATAGAGAATTTAGTCATTTTTTCAAACCCAAGCTGACAACGATAGATCTTCCTTTAAATAAGATGGGAGAAAAAGCTACTAAAAAGCTCATAGATTTAATTAAGGAAAGAAAAATTAAAAGAAATAGCAGTAAAATAGAATGTAAGTTAATTGAAAGAGCATCAGTTAAGAAAATAAGTAAATAAGTATTGAAACTTAAATTAAAAAAGCTTTAGTTTATTGTTTTACATGTTTTATTTAATCGTTTAAATAAATTTAAGGAGGGGCTCAATGGATAATAAAGAAAATTCATTAAAAGAAATTTCTCTGAAGGACGTAAAAATTGATGATGAATTTTGGAATCAACGTTTAGAGAAAAATCGTACTGTAACTTTGGAACATCAATATCAGCAGCTTATCAAAACAGGACGATTAAAAAACTTTAAAAAGGCAGCAGGAATGGAAGCTGGAAATTTTTATGGAATGTTTTTTAATGATTCTGATGTATATAAATGGCTGGAGGCTGCAAGTTATACTCTTGCTAATATAGATGATTCAAAATTATCGAAAAGAGTAGAGAATGCAATTGAACTTATTGCAGAGGCTCAGGAAGATGATGGATATTTAAATACTTATTTTATCCTGGAAGAACCAGATAAAAAATGGACAAATCTTGGAATGATGCATGAGTTATATTGTGCTGGCCACTTATTTCAGGCAGCAGCAGCTCACTATAACTCTACAGGAAAAAAGAATCTCTTAGATGTAGCCTGTAAATTTGCTGATTTAATTGATAATAAATTTAGATTGTCTGGACATAAAGGAGTCCCTGGGCATGAAGAAATAGAATTAGCTTTAGTAGAATTATACAGAGCTACAGGAAATAAAAATTATTTAAAACTATCCGAATATTTTATAAATAATAGAGGTAAACATTACTTTAAAAAAGAAGTTGAAAACTTGAGAGATGTAGCTGGGGCAGATTTTGAACAAAATATTGAGAATTTTGATAATTTTGAGATGAGTAGATATTATCAGGAGTTCTTTCTGGATGAGAATAATAAATATGATGGAAGCTACGCCCAGGATCATTTGCCGGTTAGAGAGCAGAAAGAGGTTAAAGGTCATGCAGTGCGAGCGATGTATTTATATTCTGCAGTAACAGATATTGTGTTAGAAACAGGAAATCATTCACTTTTAAAAGCTTTAGATAATTTATGGAATAATATGACTAAAAAGAAAATGTATATTACTGGTGGTATTGGTTCTACCCATGATTATGAAGGCTTTACAGAAAATTATGATCTTCCAAATAAAAGTGCATATGCAGAATCCTGTGCAGCAGTTGGCAGTATTATGTGGAACCAGCGTCTGCTTAAAGTCAAAGGAGATGCTAAATTTGCCAGTATAATTGAAAGAACTCTTTATAATGGCTTGCTTTCAGGAGTAGCTTTAAGTGGAGATAAGTTTTTCTATGTTAATCCACTCGCCAGTGATGGAGATCACCACAGAAAGGGCTGGTTTCATGTTTCCTGTTGTCCACCAAATATTGCAAGGCTGCTTGCCTCATTAGAGAAATATATTTATCTGCAAAAAGAGGATGGTTTGTATGCTAATTTATTTATTTCAAGTGAATTAGATACCGAAATTGAGGGCCAAAAAATTACTTTAAAGCAGAGTTCAGATTTCCCCTGGGATAATAATATTAACTACACAATTAATGCAGAAAATAGTGTTAATTTTAATCTTAATGTTCGTTTTCCAGACTGGGCTGAAGAGGCTGAAGTTTTTGTTAATGGTCAAAATGAACAGGTAAAAGTGAAAAATAACTATTTAGTTATAAATAGAAAATGGAAAGATAGTGATCAGATAAAAGTAGTATTCGAAATGTTAGTTAAACAGATAAAATCTCATCCAGCAGTTAAAGAAAATAGAAATCAGGTAGCTTTAATGAGAGGGCCGTTAGTTTATTGTTTAGAAGAAGTAGACAATAATATAGACTTAGATAATATCATTATTTCAGCTGATTCTGAAATCAATGTTAAATTTGAAAAAGCACTTAACGGTTTTAATTATCTTGAGGGTGAAGCATTGATTGAAAAGCAGGCTGTCTGGGAAGATAAACTTTATCTTGAAAAAAGTGAGGTAGAATATAATGAATTTAAATTTAAAGCAGTTCCTTATTATCTCTGGGATCACCGTGATCCAGGCCAAATGAGGGTCTGGTTACGAGAATATAATAAATAAGTTTTAGAAGATTATTATCAATTCTAAAACAAATAAATTTAATGGGGAGGGATAAATAACAGGTATTAAGGGTTGAGATAATTGTTGTAATAAAAACTTAAGGAGGGTAATAATGTTTAAAAGAAAAGGCAAGTTTTTAGTAACTTTAGTTGTTTTAGCTATTTTATTGGTTTCGGTTAATTTAGTAACTTTTGCGGCTGATGAATTAATTGTTGGTGTTGGTGGTTGGGCTGTAGAACCTACAAAAAGAGCACTGGAAGAACTTAATTTTACAGAAAAGACCGGTATAGAAGTGACTGTTACTACAAGACCGGGTTCACCTCCAGAATTTATTTCTCAGATGACAAGCTCAATTCTTGGTGGTCAAACCCCATATGATGTAATTGATTTAGAAGATGATGCAGCCATTAACTTTTCACGCTCAGGCTGGTTGGTGGATCTTGATCCGATTTATGACGAAGAATTCTGGGCTGACTGGACACCTGGTATGTTAGAGATGGTGGATACCTGGAATAGATATGAGGGTGAACTTTTTAGAATTCCTCATAACTACGAAACTCAGTATTTCTTCTACCGCAAAGATATTTTAGAAGAAAAAGGACTGGAAGTTCCTCAAAGCTGGGAAGAAATGATAGAAGTAGGAAAAGAGCTTACTACAGATGAAATGTACGCATTCTCTGATGGTCTGGCAAAAGGCGGCTATCTGGGAGTTTATGTTTCTTATTTAACCCAGCAGGCTGGAGGAAATCCTTTTGATTTTGGACCAGAACTAAGAGAAGCTTTAAAGTTTATTCATGACATGATCTATGAGTATGAAATTTTCCCAAGTTCTGCCTTAAATAAGGACTTTGACCAGGTTAATAATGACTTTGTAAATGATAGAGTTGCTATGATGAGAATGTGGCCTTACTTCTTTGATTATCAGGAAGCACAGGAAGACTGGTACAGTGACGATAAGGTTGGAGTTGCTTTACCTCCTAAAGGACCAGAAAGTAGAAGTACTTTTGTAGCTTCCTGGGGATGGGCAATACCAAATACATCAGATAAAATTGATGCAGCTAAGACATTTATAGAATTTATGACTTCAGTCGAAAATGCACCTAAACTGGCTGAAATGAATACCTGGTTTTTAAGCCCCAGACATTCTATAATGGAGGAAATTAATGTTGAAGAAAGCAGACTTGCTTCAAACCTAAAGAAATATTCTGATGCAGGTGTAATAGCTTCACGTCCTTTCCATCCTAACTTTAGACAGGCGTCAAGTATAGTAGAAGAACTTTCTTCAGCTTATTTAACCAATCAAATATCATTAGATGAGGTAATTGAAAGAGGACAGCAGCAGATGCAGGCTCTTGAAGAATAACTTTAAATAATGATTATCCTCCCGGAGTAGATTATTTATGCTCCGGGGGATATCAATATTTTTAAGTGGGAGGGATAAAATTGTTTACGAATTACAGTAAATTAAAGAAATATTTGATTTTTGCTATTTTAGTTGGACCAGCAGTTTTACTAAGATTTTCAACTTCGTTATATCCAATTTTTAGAACAATCTATTTAAGTTTTTTTGATCATAATTTGATGGAACAGGTTCACCGTTATATTGGTCTAAATAATTATACTTCTTTACTGAATGATCAAACAATAATTGATGTCATTGGTTTTACTTTAGCCTTTATTACCATTTCGGTGATTCTGCAGTTAGTACTGGGAATGGTTGTTGCTAATTTATTAAATACCAAATTTATTGGGAGAAAAATTGTCAGGACTTTAAATCTTTTGCCCTGGGTAATCCCGGTAATTGTAAGTGGCTATGTATTTAGATGGATGCTTAATGCTGATTACGGGTTAATAACTGACTGGGTTTTCCGCTTAAGTGGAAAAGAAGTTCAATTTTTGATTGATTCTTTTCTGGCCAGAGGATCACTAATATTATTAAATGTCTGGAGAAATACTCCTTTTATGGCAATAGTCTTACTGGCTGGACTTCAAAGTATTCCTGAAGAATTATATGAAGCAGCTAAAATTGACGGGGCCAACTGGTTTCAGAGATTTTTAAATATTACTTTACCTGCAAGCAGTTCTACAATTGTAACATTAGGTCTTTTTAATATAATCTGGCAGATAGCAAATATCGATATAATTTTAGGTTTAACTCAGGGTGGACCTGGAAGTTCCACTACAGTAATTGCTTATAGAATTTATCAGCTGGGTATGCAGTGGTTTAACTGGGGTAGAGCTTCAGCGTTAAGTGTGTATCTATTATTAATTGTAGCCGTTATAAGTTTAATTGCTTTATATTTATATAGAAAATTTGAATTTACTTCATAAAATTGAAAGAATTAGGAGGACTTAAGATGAAGTCTCAGAAAACTCGTAATAAAATACTTTTGTATTTTGGAATTTCAGTTTTTGTATTTATTATACTTGTCCCCATATATTGGTTATTTTTAACAGCTTTAACCCCCAGAACACAGTTATTTAGTGTTCCTCCCAATTATTTTCCGGATTTTACTTTTGATAATTTTATTAATCTAGCATCACAGGTACCTTTTTTATCATACTTAACTAATTCCATGATATTTTCCGTTGGAGCAGTTTTGGTTTCAGTTATTTTAAGTTTTCTGGCAGCCTATGGATTTGCCAGAATTGAAATTCCCGGGAGCAATATTTTATTATTTGCCCTGGTATTAACAATGGCTATACCTGAAATTGTAACAGTTGTACCATTGTTTCAGATACTCAGAAATTTTAATATGATAGATACAATTAGAGGACTTATTTTAGTAATGGGAAGTGTATTAATTCCTTTTTCTGTCTGGGTTTTAGTTACTTTTGTTAAAAGAGTTCCAGTTGAGATCGAAGAAGCAGCAATAGTTGATGGCGCAACTTTACCACAGGTCTTATTTTATATTGTAATCCCGGCAATGAAACCTTCGTTAGTAACTGTAACAATTATTAACTTTATTAATGCCTGGAATAATCTGCTTTATCCGCTTGTTTTTAGCTCTTCAATTAAAGCAAAAACACTGACGGTTAGTATTACCGAAATTTTTCAGGCTAGAACTCCCTATGGTAGACCCTGGGAATTGATTAGTACCTTAGGTGTAACAATGGTTTTACCTATGATAATTTTAGTTTTTGTTGCACAAAAGGGAATAGTTTCGGGATTGACAAGTGGATCTCTAGATTAAATAATATCTTGATTATAAATGAACTCTATTGTTGAAACTGGGCAATAGAGTTTTATTTTAACTTAATTATACTTTTTAAGCATTATAAATAATAACTAATAAGTATTGGTAATGATAAAGCAAAATTGTTAAAATATAATTAGATAAAAAAACTTTTGACCTGGAGTGCACTTAAGGTCTGAGAGGATTACTTAATAAATTTACTTGGTTATGGCTGCTGTAATAATTTTGACAATGTGAAACTTAATTTGGAGGTAAAAAGATGAAAATTACAGAAAAAGCAGAAAAAGAAGTTAAAAGACTTTTTGGGGAGGATTATCAGGCTGAACTTAAAAGAAAAGATCCAGAAATGATGGAGATATTTGACAATTTTGCTTTTGATGAAGTCTTGGAGTATGGAAATTTAAGTGAAGAAAAGCGAATCTTAGTAATTCTAGCAGCTTTAATCGCTGCTCAGGGTCAGGGCCAATATAAAGATATGCTGAGAGCAGCGGTCAATATTGAAGTAAGCCCGGTTAAAATTAAAGAAGTTGTTTATCATTCGACCGCCTATGTGGGAATGGCTAAAAGCTATGATTTTCTGAAAATCACGAACGAAGTTTTGGAAGCTGAAGGAATAGAACTACCTCTTGCAAAACAGTCGACTACAGATCAGGAGATAAGGTTTGATAAAGGCCTTGAAGTGCAGAAATCTATTTTTGGTGATGTTATCGATAAGATGCATCAAAATGCACCAGAAAATCAGAAAAATATCCAGAATTATCTTTCGGCAAATTGTTTTGGAGATTATTATACCCGCAGCGGTTTGAATTTAAAAGATCGGGAAATGATAACTTTTGCTATGCTGGCTGCACTTGGCGGCTGTGAATCACAGATTAAGGGACATGTTAGAGGTAATCAGAGTGTTGGCAATGATAAAGAAACTCTTTTAAGTGTACTGAGTCAGCTTGTACCCTATATTGGTTACCCAAGAACCTTAAATGCGTTAAGCTGTGTTAATGAAATAATTCCGGAAGAGGAATAGAGAAAAAAGTTAAAAGGAAGGAGTAAATATTATGAATTATACTACAGTAGGTAGAACAGGGATTAAAGTTTCTAATTTATGTCTGGGAACAATGTCTTTTGGTGGAGATGCAGATAAAGAAACGGCAAGAGAAATGTTTAGAGCCAGTCGAGAAGCAGGGATTAACTTTTTTGATACAGCAAATGTTTATAATGGTGGTAAATCTGAAGAAATACTGGGGGAATTAATTGCTGAAGATAATCGAGATGAAATTATTTTAACCAGTAAGATGTTTTATCCCATGTCTGAGGATATTAATGCTATGGGTGCAAACAGACGTAATATTATTAGAGAGGTAGAAAATAGCCTGCAGAGGTTGGGAACAGACTATATTGATTTCTATTTTGTTCATATGTTTGATCAGAATACTCCAATTGAAGAAACTCTGGCAGCTCTTGATCAGCTGCAGCAGGATGGGAAAATATTATATCCGGCCGTAAGTAACTGGGCTGCCTGGCAGATAGCAACCTCACTGGGTATTTCAGCTAAAGAATCACTGGCTAGATTTGAGCTTATTCAACCGATGTATAACCTGGTTAAAAGACAGGCAGAAACCGAAATACTGCCTCTGGCTGAAGCTCATAATTTAGGTGTTATTTCTTACAGTCCCTTAGGTGGAGGTCTGCTGACAGGTAAATATGGTGTAGATAAAAAGCCAGCCAAAGGTAGGCTGGTGGATCAGAAACGCTATTCTGCCCGCTATCATGATCAGATAAACTATCAAGTAGCAGATAGATTTACTAAGTATGCAGCTGAAAAAGATATTAACCCTGTTACCCTCGCTGTGGCCTGGGTAAAATCTAATCCTGCAATCACTGCTCCTATAATAGGGGGCCGTAATCTTGAGCAGTTAAAAGATTCTCTGGCAGCAGCAGAATTCGAAATGTCAGCTGAAATGAGAAAAGAAATTTCTAATCTTTCCCCAACACCAGCTCCAGCTACTGATCGGGGAGAAGTATTATTTGATGAATTTGAATAGAATCCTCAGTTGGATTTTAAGTACAGCTATTTGAAAGAGGTGAAAAATAATGCAGATTTCAGAGGTTAGTCAGAGGTTAGATTTATCTAAAGACACTCTTCGGTATTATGAAAGAATTGGTCTGATTCCGGATATTAGACGTAACAGCAGTGGCAACCGTGATTATACAGAAAATGATTGTGGTTGGATAGCATTTATAAAATGTATGCGCAATGCCGGGCTTCATATTGATACTTTAAAAGAATATTTAGACCTGTACCAGCAGGGAGATACTACAATTAAAGCTCGAAAAGAATTATTAACAGAAGAGAGAAAAAAACTTGCTTCCAAGATAGACGAATTGCAGCAGACTCTGGAACGTTTGGATTATAAGATTGAGTCTTACGAAAAAGTAATCTTAGATGCAGAGGAAGAATTAATGTCAAGGGAAGAGTTTAAGGCTGCAGTTGGTTAAAATATATTAGTAATTTTTAGTGAGGAATGATAAAATAAGAATAGTGTTAATATTTTAATATCATAATATTTAATTTCAGAGAAAGGGGTATCAATATGAAAGTAGTTGTTATTGGAGGAACCGGACATATTGGAACTTATCTTGTACCTGAGCTGGTAAAGGCTGGTTATGAAGTTATTAATATTACCAGAGGTCAGAGCGACCCCTATCTTCAAGATTCAGCCTGGAATAAAGTAGAGCAGGTCATTTTAGATAGAGATAAGGAAGCTGATTTTTCAGAAAAGATTGCAGAGTTCGATGCTGATATTGTTGTCGATTTAATTAATTTTCAGCTCGAGGATACAAAAGAAATGGTTGAAGCTTTAAAAGAAACAAAGCTATCTCACTATTTGTTCTGTTCATCTATTTGGGCTCACGGCAGGACAGAGAAGTTACCGGCTGATCCAAATACAGTTAAAAAAGAAGCTCTGGATGATTATGGATTAAATAAATTTTACAGCGAGCAATACTTAAAAGAGCAGTATCGCCAGAATGGTTTTCCTGCCACAATTATAATGCCAGGACAGATTTCCGGACCAGGCTGGCTGATTATCAGTCCTTTTGGTAATATAGATCCAGAAGTATTTGAAAAAATAGCCAGGGGCGAAAAAATATACTTACCTAACTTTGGTATGGAAATTCTGCATCATGTTCACGCAGCAGATGTAGCTCAGATGTTTTTCAAAGCCATTACCCATAGAAATCAGGCGTTAGGGGAAAGCTTCCATGCAGTTGCTAAAGATTCTTTTACGCTATATGGGTATGCAAAGGCAATGTACGAATTTTTTGGTCAAAAAGCAGATATTGATTTTTTAGACTGGGAAAAATGGTGTGATTATATAGATGATGAAGAACAGACAGAACAGACTTATTATCACATTGCCAGAAGTGGATTTTTCTCAATTGAGAATGCTCAAAAGTTAATTGATTATCAGCCCCAGTATTCTACAAGAGAGACTGTTGAACTAAGTATTAAAAGTTATCTGGAAAGAGAAGTTATTGAGATTTAACTGTTTGCACCTGGCTAAAAATAAATATTTCACAATTGGTTCTGCTGTAAATAGTATAATTTATAGTAACTAAAAAAATAAATAATTTTAATTAGATCCAGCCTTTTTTCATTAAGGGGCTGGATTTTTTTATTGCCAAAGAATGCTTAAATGGCAGTCTTTCATAAATTTTCATGAAAATAATTAAAAAAATTTCATGAAAAAAGAAGGGTTTTTCAATTAAGCCTTGAATAATAAAAATAGAGAAGCAAAAAATTATAATAATAAGTTTATAAGATTATAAGATTGCCAGAGGGAGAGTGGTAAATTTTCTGAAGATAAAAGTTTTTCAAATTCTTTAATTAAAAACTCAAAAATCTCGAGGAGGAAAAAATGTTTAATAAAAAATCATTAATCTTATTTATTTCATTAATTATTATTTTATCTACAGTAATGGTGGGAGCACAGGAAGGAAAATTTGCCGGTCAGTTTACAAAAGAAGAGATGTGGGTTCAGGAAAGTCTAGATTCTTATAATGAAGCTCCAGAATTAAAAGAGCTTGTAGATGCGGGTAAATTACCTCCAGTTGAAGAACGCTTACCAGAAGTGCCGAGAGTAGTGAAGTCAAATATAATGGCCAATGGAATAGGGGAGTATGGTGGTGTCTGGCGTGATACCTTTGCTGTTCCAGTAGCAAGCTGGAACTGGGGAGCACAGAAAACGCAGGGCTGGTTTGGTATTAATCAGATGGTACAGGAGTCTCTTCTAATTTCTGGTCCGATGTGGATGCTTGAACAGCCTGATCCACTGCCAAATCTAGTAACTGACTGGGAATGGTCAGAAGATGGAAAAACTTTAACTATGAATTTGTTGGAAGGTGTTAAATGGTCAGATGGTGAAGCATTTACTGCTGATGATGTATTATTTACCTATAATGATTTAATTTTAAATGACAACATACCAACCTTTGGCAGTAAAGAAGCCTGGGTATATGGTGGTCAGCAGACTGAATTGGAAAAGATAAATGATTATAAAATTAAATGGCATTTTGGTGTGGAAAGACCTGTCCATGCTTTTTATAATATGGATTACTTAGATTTTGCTGTTTCCCCAAAGCATGTCTATAAACACTTCCACCCGGACTATAATCAAGATGCCACATATGATGATTTTGTGAGTGCAACCCCACCGGATGATCTGCCTGTAGTTACCTTGGGTCCCTGGATTCCAACAAAATATGAGGCAGGACAGCAGCTGGTGATGGTTCGTAATCCTTATTACTGGCAGGTTGATGAAGAAGGAAATCAGCTTCCATATTTAAGTGAAGTTCGTTTTAATGAGGTAGAATCTGGAGATATCAGAACTATGAATTTAATTGGTGGTTCAGCAGATAGAACAAATCTGGAAAATCCTGAAACATTCAGTATGGTTAGACAGGCTTCTTTAGAAGAGGATGCACCTTTTAAAATTGAATTTGGGCCATTTGGTATTGGCTATCATATTTCAATGAATCTTTCTCGTTATTTAAGTGTGGAAAATGACCGTGATGCAGAATTAAGAGAATTATTTAGAGAAAAAGCTTTTAGAGAAGCAGTTTCTCATACAATCAGCAGAGATGCAGTTGCAAATGTTGCTTTCCCTGGCCCTTTAACTCAGGCCTGGTATGGAGGCTATCCTAGTGGTTCTTCATATTATGATGAAAATAGTGTAGTTAAATATGGATATGATCCCGAAGCTGCAAAAGAAAAATTAGCCTCACTTGGTTTTGTAGATACAAATGGAGATGGTATCTTAAATTGGCCGGCGGACAGCAAGATTGCCGGTGATGAACTGGTAATTGAAATGATGATCAATCAGGATCAACAGGCAAGTATTAATGCAGCAGAAGCAGTGCAGCCAATGTTTAGAGAAGTGGGAATTGACTTAAAAGTAAGGTTGGTATCTGCTAATAATGTGGCAACTAAAGTTGGCGGTGGAGATTTCGAAATGTACTTTAACCGACTTGACTCAGCCATTCCATTTATACAGATGGAGCTTTTTGGACCATTCAGAAATAACTCTCCTGATTGGCATTATGCAGCTTCTGAGGGTAAAAGAGATCTTCTGGGTTTTGAAAAAGAAATTCAGCAGATTATGCAGGAAGCCCGTTATGTTGCAGATGCAGCAGAACGTAAAGAAATGTTTAAGGAGATATTAAATCTATATACAGAAAATGTATATACTGTTGGTGTTTATGAGGTTAGAAGAGGTACTGGTCTGCATAAAAGAATTAGAAACTGGCAGCCTGATATTCCTCCCTATATGTATAACTGGACAATAAATAGTATCCCAGTTCAGATTTTATATGTAAATCAGGAAGATCAGCTGGAGACAATGTTTTTAGACAGTATTCCAACAGAAGAAGATTATTCAAATCGTTCCTGGAACTTACCTTTAGATTAAAAACAATAACAATAGGGAGAGTGAAATATTCTCTCCCTCAAATTATAAACTTATTATTAAATTATAGAAAATAAATTTCAATAATTTTTCTTAAAAATTTAAGGAGGAAAACAATTGATTAGTTATGTAATTAGAAGATCAATACTTGCAATTCCAATGCTGCTTTTAGTAAGCTTAATAGCATTCTTTATTCTTACTCTCCCCCCAGGAGACTATATGACATCTTATCAAAATCAGCTAACCAGTCAGGCGGGACTTACCACTGCTGAAGCAGAAGAAATGGCTAATGAAATGAGGCAGAAATATGGACTTGACCAACCGTTTTTAATTCAATATTATAATTGGATTAAAAATATTGTTACTAATGGTGATTTTGGTTATTCATTCTTTTATTCTAAGTCTGTCTCGGCAGTTATCTGGAGCAGAATGGGTTACACACTTTTAATTGCAGGTCTCTGTCATTTTATCTCTGTTTTTGTAGGAGTTATTATTGGTATATTTTCTGCCACTCATAAATATTCTTTTGCAGACTATATCTTTACAGTTTTAGCTTTTTTAGGTGTTTCTATTCCTGCTTTTTTTCTGGCTATTTTTATGATGTATATCTTCTCATTTGAGCTGGGTATGGGAGTAGGAGGACTATTTTCAGATGAATATATTATGGCTCCCTGGAGTTTAGCTAAAGTCTGGGATCTAATTAAACACCTCTGGCTGCCGGTAATAATAGTTGGCTTTGCTGGAACCGCACGAAATATGCGGGTAATGCGTTCAAATTTATTAGATGTGCTGGGGCTGCAGTATATTCAGACTGCCAAAGCCAAGGGGCTAAAAAACAAAACAGTAGTTTATAAACATGCAGTTAAAAATGCTATAAAACCTATAGTTATGTCAATGGGCTCTGCTTTACCATTTTTAATTACCGGAGAAATGATTACCAGTATTGTGCTCGATCTACCAACAACAGGTCCTGCATTTTATAATGCTTTAGTTAATCAAGATATGTATTTAGCTGGGAGTTTTTTAATGATGATTGCTGTAATTCTTGTAATTGGTAATCTGCTGGCAGATATTGCTCTGGCCTGGGTTGATCCAAGAGTCAGGTATAACTAAAGGAGAGAGGTGTAAAAGTTGAAAAAAGAAGAAAAGAAAAAAGGAAAAAAGTATTTAAGTAATAAAGAAAAAATATGGCGCCGCTATAAAAAACATAAGCTGGGAATGATCGGTGGAACTATAGTTGTTTTACTTCTAGTTTTAAGCATTTTCGCACCGTTTTTTAGCCCTTATGATTATAAAAAACCGGATTATGAAGGGGCATATATGCCACCTCAGCCGTTAAATTTTACAGATGAAGATGAAAATTTTAGCATAGTACCTTTTACTTATGGGGTAGAACAGGGGATGGATCCTGAAACCTGGGCCAGAACATTTGAAATTAATCCAGAAGAAAAGTATAAATTAAGTTTTTTTGTGGAGGGCTGGGAATACGAACTATTTGGAATTTTTGAATCCAATATTCATCTTTTTGGTGTTGAAGAAGGTGGGACCTTTCACCCGTTTGGAACAGATAAGCTGGGAAGAGATATTTTGAGCCGGATAATTTTTGGCAGCAGGATTTCAATATTTATTGCTTTTTTTGGTTCACTTCTTTCAGCTGTTGTTGGTTCTTTAATCGGTGGAATTTCCGGATATTTCTCAGGTAAGATTGATTTATTTATTCAGAGAATCATAGAAATGTTTCAGCTTTTTCCACAGCTGCCGCTGATGATGGCTTTAAGTGCTGCTATTCCAACTACCTGGCCGCCTATTTTAATTTTTGTTGGTATAGTTATTGTTTTGTCTTTAATTCAGTGGACTTTTCTGGCTCGAGAAGTCAGAGCGATTGTTTTAAGTTATCGAGAACAGGAATTTGTTAAAGCGGCCCAGGCTTTAGGTGCCAATCACTTATATATAATTTTAAAACATGTAATACCTAATTGTTTTAGTCACATTATAGTAGTTATGACTCTAACAATACCGCAATTAATTCTGGCGGAAAGCACCCTGAGTTATCTGGGGCTTGGAATTCAGCCGCCCATGGTCAGCTGGGGTGTGCTATTACAGGAAGCTTCTAATCTCCAGACAATTGGTCAGCATCCCTGGGTAATGATTCCTGGAGCCTTTATCTTCTTTACTGTTCTGTCAATTAACTTCTTTGGTGATGGAGTAAGAGATGCTCTTGATCCAAAGAGTAATTAAGGTGGGTGAATAAATTGAGTAATGATGCATTGGTTGAAGTAAAAAATTTAAAAACATATTTTTATATAGAAGAAGGAGTAGTCAAGGCTGTTGATGGGGTCGATTATGAGATCTATCCCGGTGAAACCTTAGGTATTGTAGGTGAATCCGGCTGTGGTAAAAGTGTAACCTCTTTATCAATTATGAGGCTTGTTGAATCACCTCCCGGGAAAATTGAGGCTGGAGAAATTAAATTTGGCGGCAGGGACTTAACTAAAATTCCTGAAAAAGAAATGAGAAAAATTCGCGGCAATGATATTTCAATGATTTTTCAGGAGCCGATGACTTCTTTAAATCCAGTTTATACAGTTGGAGATCAGATTATGGAAGCAATTATGCTGCATAAAAAGGTAGATAGAAAAGAAGCCAAAAGACAGGCAATTGAAATGCTGACCAAAGTAGGTATTCCTCTGCCAGAACAGAGAGTAGACGAATATCCTCATCAGCTTTCTGGTGGTATGAGACAGCGGGTTATGATAGCAATGGCTTTAAGCTGTGATCCACAGCTATTAATTGCTGATGAGCCAACAACAGCTTTAGATGTAACAATTCAGGCTCAGATTTTAGAGTTAATGAATTCCCTGAAAGAAAGTTATGGAATGTCAATTATGATGATTACTCATGACTTAGGAGTAATCGCAGAAGTTTCAGATAGAGTAGCAGTAATGTATGCCGGTAAGGTAGTAGAATATACAGATGTAGATACACTATTTGATGATCCAAAACATCCATATACCTGGGGGTTAATGAACTCAATTCCTAAGTTAGATAAGGATGTAGACAGATTAGAAGCTATTCCAGGTAGTGTACCTTCTCCACTTGATTTTCCTGAAGGGTGTAAATTTAATACCCGCTGTCCCTTAGCGGAAGGTAAGTGTTATGAACAGGAGCCACCTTTAGAGGAGGCAGCAGCAGGTCATAAAGTTCGCTGCTGGAGATATCAGGATTTAGAAGAGATCAAAAAGCGCGGAGAAAGAATTTATGCGGATCGAGGTGTTCAAAACTAATGGCTGAAAATTTACTAGAAGTTAAAAACTTAAAAAAATACTTTCCGGTTAAAGCAGGAGTCTTTAAGAAAACTGTGGCTCATGTAAAAGCTGTTGATGATATTTCTTTTGCAGTAAAAGAAGGAGAAACACTCGGTCTGGTAGGAGAATCAGGTTGTGGTAAATCAACAACAGGAAGGACAATTCTTCGGTTATTGGAGGCAACTGCTGGAGAAATAATTTTTAAGGGGGAAAATATCCTAAGCTATGATCGAAAACAGATGAGAAAGTTAAGAAAAGAAATGCAGATTATTTTTCAGGATCCCTATGCCTCTCTTAATCCGAGGATGACTGTTGGTGATATTGTGGGGGAAGCTATTGATCTCCATAATTTAGCTGAGAACAAAAAAGAGAGAAACGAAATGGTAAGAGAGCTCTTAGAAAAAGTTGGTTTAGGTTCAGAGTATATGCAGCGCTATCCCCACGAATTTAGTGGTGGACAGCGTCAGCGGATAGGTGTAGCCAGAGCCTTAGCAGTAGATCCAAAGTTAATTATTGCTGATGAGCCGGTATCTGCTCTTGATGTGTCAGTCCAGGCTCAGGTAGTAAACTTACTGCAGGATCTGCAGAAAGAATTTGGTTTAACCTTTCTTTTTATTGCTCATGATCTAAGTGTAGTTAAACACATCAGTGATCGAGTAGCAGTAATGTACCTGGGTAAGATTGTAGAATTAACAGATAAACATGATTTATATAATAATCCTAAGCATCCCTATACTCAATCATTATTGTCTGCAATTCCAGAAGCTGATCCAAAGAAGAAAAAAGAGAGAATCATTTTAGAAGGAGATGTACCTTCACCGGTAGATCCACCTTCTGGCTGTAGGTTCCACCCCCGCTGTCCAAAAGCATTTGCTAAATGCTCAGAGCTAGAACCAGAATTTAAGGAATATGGTGATGGTCATTTTGCTGCCTGTCATTTGTTAGAAGAGTAATAAGAATTAAAAATATATAGAAATATGGTCATATTTCTATTTGCGATATAAATTAAATAAACAAAGTTATATATTTTGAGTGGAGGTTTTAAAATGTCAATCAAATATGATCAAAAAAAGAAAATATTTCATTTAAAAAATAAGGAAATAAGTTATGTAATTAAAGTACTAAAAAATGAGCAGTTGGGTCACCTCTACTGGGGTAAAAAAATTGAAAAAGCTGAGAGAATGGATCGTTATTCAAGCTCTCAACTAAGGCCCTATGAGGCATATGCGGACGAAGATGATACCGGCTTTATTTTAGAAAATATAGCCCGAGAATATCCATCTTTTGGTCAGTCTGATTTTAGAGAGCCCGCCTATCAGATAGAAGCAGAAAACGGCTCGATTATCAGCGATTTAAAATATCAGGAGCATCAAATTTATGCAGGCAAGAAAAAACTAAATGGACTACCTGCAGTTTATGTTGAGCAGAAAGAGGAAGCAGAAAGCTTAGATATAACTCTTTATGATGAAGCTTTAGATTTAGAAGTGACTCTAACTTATACAATCTTTAGAGATTATCCGATAATTACCCGCTCAGCTCACTTTAATAATAAAGGTGAGCAGAAGATTAATCTTAAGAAAGTTTTATCAATCAGTGTTGATTTTGAGAATAGAGATTTAGAACTGCTGCAGTTATCAGGTGCCTGGGGCAGAGAAAGAGATATTATCCGTCGGCCCCTGGAGCAGGGAATCACCATAATTGACAGTAAGAGAGGCGGCAGCAGCCACCAGCAGAATCCTTTTGCAGCTCTGGTAGAGCCAGAGACTGATGAGTACAGCGGAGAAGCCTATGGATTTAGCCTTGTCTATTCTGCCAATTTTATTGCTCAGGCAGAACGTAATCATTACGGAAAAACAAGAATGACTATGGGAATTAATCCCTTTAACTTTAACTGGCTGCTGGAAAAGGGACAGAGCTTTCAGACACCGGAGGTAGTGCTGAATTATTCCGATCAGGGTTTAAATAAGATGTCCCATAATTATCATCAGTTATATAGAAGTAGACTGGCCAGAGGAAAATATCGTGATCAGGAAAGACCTGTTTTAATCAACAACTGGGAAGGTACCTATTTCGATTTTGATACAGATAAAATCTTAAAAATGGCAGAAGCTGCTGCAGAAGTTGATATTGAACTCTTTGTCCTTGATGACGGCTGGTTTGGGGAAAGAAATGATGATACTTCCTCACTTGGTGATTGGTATGTAAATGAGGATAAACTGCCGGAAGGTTTGGGATATTTAGCTGAAGAAATAAATAAGCTGGGCATGGATTTTGGGCTCTGGTTTGAGCCGGAGATGATTTCTCCAGACAGCGATCTATATCGGGAGCATCCAGAATGGGCAATTCAGGTTGAGGATCGCCAATCAACACTTTCCAGACAGCAGTTAATACTGGATTTAAGCCGTAGAAAAGTTCAGGAATATATTATTGAGAGAGTTTCTACAATTTTAACTAAGGCAAATATCTCCTATGTTAAATGGGATATGAACAGGCCAATGACTGAATTTGGATCTTTAGAGCTGGAGGCCGATCATCAGCGTGAGTTAAATCACCGCTATGTTCTTGGACTATATAGAGTTTTAGAAGAAATCACATCCAGATTTCCTGAAATTTTATTTGAAAGCTGTGCTGGTGGTGGAGGCCGTTTTGATCCAGGAATGCTCTACTATATGCCCCAGACCTGGACCAGTGATGATACAGATGCTGTAGAAAGACTAAAAATCCAGTATGGGACTTCAATGGTTTATCCAGCATCAGCTATGGGAGCTCATGTTTCAGCAGTTCCCAACCATCAGGTTGAGCGAAGCACCTCTCTAAAAATGCGCTATGATGTGGCAAGTTTCGGTAACCTGGGCTATGAGCTAGATATTACAGAATTAAATAAAGAAGAAATAAAAGCTGTAAAAAGGCAGGTTAATAACTATAAGGAGATAAGAAGCTTAGTGCAGTTTGGAGACTTTTATAGACTTAAAAGTCCTTTTGAGAGTAATTTTGCCGCCTGGTCTTATGTAGGTGAGGATAAAGAAGAAATACTTGTTGGTTTTTATCAGGTTTTAGCTTCTCCAAATCCAAGAGAACAGAAGTTAAGGTTAAAAGGCTTAGATGCTGATCAGGAGTATAAGGAACTGGAAAGTGGAGAAATCTATGGTGGTGATGAACTAATGAATTATGGTATTAAAGTTCCTCATCTAAAAGGTGATTTTTCTTCCGTAGTTTGGAGATTCAAAAAATATATACCCTCTAAATAGTAATTATTCAGCCTTTGCAGAATTATATTATAAGAAATTGTGCTTTCTCTATGATATTTAGCTAAAATTAAAAGTGAACTGTGAAGGCTGAACTAAATACTATTTAATCTCTGCCTAAATAATGCTATAATGTAAATAGAGTTTGTTATAAGGAGGCTTTAAAATGGGAGTAACACTTAAAGATATTGCAGAAAAAGCGGGGGTTTCTATTTCTACAGTTTCACGTGTGATAAATGATGATCAGGAAAGTCCTGTTAATGAAGAAACTAAACAGAGAGTCTGGAAGTATGTTAAAACCTTAGGCTACAGCAAGAGCTCAAAAAGCAGTGTTAGCTCTAAAAAAACTAAGGAAATTGGTTTAATCTTTAACATGACACCTGATATTTATAATCATCCCTATTTTTCTGTGATTTTGACAGCGATAGAAAATGAAATAAAAGAACGGGGTTATGATCTGGCTTTTTCACTTTCAGAAAGTGATATCCAGAAGCGATCTACCAGACATCAAATAATTTCGTCAGATTTAGCTGGAATTATAGTTGTTAGTGATTTTATTGAAGAGGGACTTCTGAATGATTTAAAAGAAAAGTTTAAAAATCTAGTTTTTATTGATTCTTATAAAAAAGATTTATATAGAGACATAATTTTAGTGGAGAGAGAAAAAGCGGGTTATGATTTAACTCAATATTTAATAGATAAAGGACATCGAGATATAGCTTTTATTGGAGGGTCTTTTGCAGAAAAAGAAGCGCCTGATTTTTATCATGAAAAAAGGTTTTTAGGTTTTAAGAAAGCAATGAAAGCAAATAATTTAGAGTGGAAAGATGAGTGGATTATTGATGGCAGCTGGGAGAAAGAACCTGCTTATATAGCTGCCCAAGAATTATTAAAGCAAAAAGAGCTGCCGACAGCAATTTTTGCAGCAAGTGATCAAATGGCTATTGGAATCATGCGTGCTATTCACGAAGAAGGTTTAACTATTCCAGAAGATATTTCAATAATTTCTTATGATAATATTGATATGGCAGCCTATACCAATCCACCACTGACTACTATGAATATTCCTAAAACAGCGATTGGAAAGCTGGCAGTTAAGAGATTGATCGAGAGAATTGAAGGGCTGGATGAAGATTTAGATATTCCAATTAGGTTTTTTGTTTCTACTAAGTTGATAGAAAGAGATTCTGTAGCTGAACTGAAAAAATAAAATAATAATTAAACTTCAGCAAAAAAATTTATTATAATCTTGTTATTTAAAATGACTTAAGGATCTGGCCTTTAATTCTATAAAGGCTGGCTTTAGAGTTGATGCCATTAGTTTTATCAAAAAGAGAGAGTATAAAGATTTAAAGCCTGATGGAGAAGACGATCTGGCTGAAATTCATTCCCTTACCGCCAATCAGGAGGGAATACTTGACTATTTAAATGAACTAAACGAAAAGTCTTTTTCAGATTACAAAATTGTGACTGTTGCTGAAATTTATCCTGATAAAAGTGAAAGAATGAAAGAATTTGTGGGTGAAGGCGGTCCTTTTGACTTTATCTTTGATTTTAGACACACTGATTTAGTGATGAGGCCTGACAGCAGCTGGATGCAGGAAAAAGAATGGGATTTAATGAAACTAAAAAAAGTTTTTAATAAAATTCAGCAGACATATGATCAGGACAGTCGGGTGGCTCTCTTTTTAGAAAATCATGATCAGCCGCGCAGCTTGAATAAATATCTGGATGACAAAGACATTAATCGGTATTCAGCCAAAATGCTGGCAGCTTTATTTATGCTGATGCGGGGAGTTCCCTTTATTTATCAGGGACAGGAAATAGGGATGACCAATGTTAAATATGATTCGATTGAGGATTATGATGATGCAGCTTCAATCGGAAAATATAAGATGGCTTTAGAAAATGGTCATCAAAAAGATGCGGTTTTGAAAGCTGTCTGGAATAGGAGCAGAGATAACAGCAGAACTCCTATGCATTGGGATGGCAGTAAAAATGCGGGTTTTAGTTCTGGAACTCCCTGGCTTAAAGTTAATTCCAATTATAAAGAAGTTAATGTTAAAAAAGCATTAGATGAGCCTGATTCTTTATACTATTTTTATCAGAAGCTGATTAATTTAAGAAAAAAGGGTAGTTATTCAGAAACTTTAATAAATGGCAGGTACGAGCAGCTGCTGGAAAACAATCAGGATTTAATGGTCTATTTGAGAATAGGGCCAGAGAAAAAAGTGCTGGTGATTGCCAATTTTAGAGACAGGAATGTAGAGTTAAATCTGGATTATGAATTAAGGAAACTGATTTTAAGCAATTATACTGATAGTGAAAAAAGATTAAAAGTAGATCGAGATGAGATTAATTATACGTTTAGACCTTTTGAGACGCTGGTGCTGGAAGTTGAATAAAGTTAAACGTCCTTCTTTTTAAAATATGCTTATGCTATATTTTTCTTTTAACTTTCATTTAAGTTGTTGATAATATATAATAGAGTTAAGCATTAAAGAAAAAGGAGGCTGCTCAAAATGTCCAGAATACCATATGGTTTAAGCGATTTTTCTGATCTGAGAAATGAAGACTATTTTTATATTGATAAAACAAAACATATTGAGACTCTGGAGAGTTATGGTGAAAAGTATATATTTTTCTTAAGGCCGAGGAGATTTGGGAAGACACTTTTTCTATCAACTTTAGAACACTATTATGATATTCAGGAAAAAGAAAATTTTACTGAGCTTTTTGGAGACTTATATATTGGCCAGAATAAAACTAAGCTTGCCAATAATTATTATATACTTAAATTTGATTTTTCTGGGGTTGAAACTTCAGAGCCAGAAAAGATATATGATAACTTTAACCATTTAATTCTGGAAGCAATCAGTACTTTTATTAATAAATA
>Ga0182234_10060_pt1 | contig 54281 bp, 69 predicted proteins | sample hydfratesGB_TM_A_FD_145595 | JGI IMG/M metagenome (GOLD analysis project Ga0182234, IMG submission 145595) | Subsurface microbial communities from deep shales in Ohio, USA - hydraulic fracturing test GB_TM_A | ecosystem: Environmental > Aquatic > Deep subsurface > Shale gas/oil reservoir >...
AAAATGGCAAAAGCAAAATTTGAAAGAACAAAACCACATGTTAACATAGGAACAATAGGACATGTTGACCATGGAAAAACAACACTGACAGCAGCTATCACAAATGTGTTAGCAAACTACGGTGGAGCAGAAGTAAGAGCATTTGATTCAATTGATAACGCTCCAGAAGAAAAAGAAAGAGGAATTACAATTGCGACCTCTCACGTAGAGTATGAAACAGAAACAAGACACTATGCTCACGTAGATTGTCCTGGACACGCTGACTATGTAAAGAACATGATTACAGGTGCAGCACAGATGGACGGAGCAATCTTAGTAGTATCTGCAGCAGATGGACCAATGCCACAGACAAGAGAGCACATTCTTTTAGCTCGTCAGGTTGGCGTACCATCAATAGTAGTATTCTTAAACAAAGCAGATATGGTAGACGATGAAGAGTTAATCGAACTTGTAGAGATGGAAGTAAGAGAACTCTTAAACGAATACGAATTCCCAGGAGACGATATTCCAGTAATAGTAGGATCAGCATTAAAAGCTGCCGAAAATGGAGATCCTGAAGGAGAATGGGGTAAGAAGATCATTGAGCTTATGGATGCAGTAGATAGCTACATTCCAGAGCCAGAAAGAGATACAGAAAAGCCATTCTTAATGCCAGTAGAGGATGTATTCTCAATCACAGGACGAGGAACAGTGGCAACAGGAAGAATTGAGAGAGGAACACTACATCCATCAGATGAGGTAGAGATTGTAGGAATCAAAGAAACAGAAACAACAGTAGTAACAGGAGTAGAGATGTTCCGTAAGATGTTAGACGAAGCAGTAGCGGGAGATAACATTGGAGCATTATTAAGAGGTGTAAAAAGAGAAGACATCGAAAGAGGTCAGGTACTGGCAAAGCCAGGAAGTATTACACCACATACAAAGTTTTATGCTGAGGTATATGTACTAAGTAAAGATGAGGGTGGAAGACACACACCATTCTTTGATGGATACAGACCACAGTTCTACTTCCGTACAACAGATGTAACAGGAACAATTGAGTTACCAGAAGGAGTAGACATGGTAATGCCTGGAGATAACATTGAGATGACAGGAGAGTTAATTACTCCAATAGCTATGGAAGAAGGACTACGTTTTGCAATCCGTGAAGGTGGTCACACAGTAGGAGCTGGAGTTGTAACTGAAATTATTGAGTAAGTACGGCAGATACTTGATATTCTAAGTTATTAAAACTTAAATTTAATTCCATAAGCATGTGCAGAACTGAGCTGCACATGCTTTTTTTCTAAAAAAACATTGACATTAGTCTTTAAATATGGTAAATTAATTAAGGTTAAGAATCAGAAAAAATATAGAATAAATAGAGGGAGATTTATTAAACAACTCTCTTAAATATAAGATTTTCAAGCAGGATCTGTTTGATTGAGGAGGTGGATTTACGGTGAGAGAAATTATTACACTAGAATGTACAGAATGCAAAAACCGCAATTATTCTACCAAAAAAAATAAGAAGAATACCAGAGATAGACTGGAACTAAAAAAATATTGTAAGTTTTGCAAGGAGCATACCCTCCATCGTGAAACAAAGTAGAATCATTAATACTTTAGCTGAGGAAGTGATTTAAAGATGGCAAAAGAACTCGGGTTTTTTGGTAAAATAGCTAAATTTTTTAAATCAGTTAAATCTGAACTTAAAAAAGTAAACTGGCCAAACAAAGAAGAAATTACTTCAAATACATTAGTTGTAATTGTTACAGTAATTGCTTTGATATCATTTATTGGTTTGATAGATCTGGCACTGGCTAATATAATTACTCCACTAATTTCGTAATTGAGGAGGTGAGGATTCTTTAGAGAATCCTTAAATATGAATGAAGAAAGCAAGTTAAATGAAGAATTAGAAAAGGCAAGAGAAGATGTGCCCTGGTATGTTGTTCATACATATTCAGGACATGAAAGAAAAGTTAAGGCAAATCTTGAAAAAAGAATAGCCAGTACAGGTATGGAAGATAGTATTTTTCGTATTTTAGTTCCAACTGAAGAAAAAATTGAAAAGAAAAAAGGGAAAGATGAGGTAGTTAAAAAAAGAATTTTCCCTGGTTATATTTTACTGCAGATGGAAATGAATGATAAATCATGGTATGTTGTAAAAAACACACCTGGTGTGATTGGCTTTGTTAGTGGAGGGACTAAACCTCTTCCTGTCGAAAAGTCAGAAGTCGATGCTATTTTAAGCAGTATGGGCGAAAAAGCTAAAAAAGTTTCCGTTGATTTTGAGGTTGGAGATCAGGTAACTGTAAAAGATGGTCCTTTTGAAGACTTTGATGGAGTTATTAAAGAAATACATCCTGAACAGGGTAAAGCGAAAATTCTTGTTTCAATGTTTGGAAGAGAAACTCCAGTTGAGTTAGAATTTGATCAATTTGAGAAACATTAGTTTATCTTTTTATATAGATAATTATTTTGAAGAAAGGGGTGTTTTAAAATGGCTAAACAGGTTATGACAGTAATTAAATTACAGATTCCTGGCGGACAGGCTAACCCTGCACCACCTGTAGGTCCTGCTCTTGGACAGCACGGTGTTAATATTATGGAATTCTGTAAATCTTTCAATGCTAAAACTAAAGATAATCAGGGAACATTAATTCCGGTAGAAATTACAGTATACCAGGACCGTTCTTTTGATTTTATTACTAAAACTCCACCGGCTGCTGTATTGTTAAAGCAGGCTGCAGGAATTGATACTGCTTCTGGAGAACCAAATGTAAACAAAGTTGCTACTGTAAGCAAAGATGCTGTGCAGAAGATTGCAGAAACAAAAATGCAGGATTTAAATGCTGGTAGTTTAGAAGCTGCTATGAGCATGATTGAAGGTACAGCACGAAGTATGGGAATTCTAGTCGAGTAAAATTTATTTTTACTTGTTGAACAGGAAATAATTATTTTAAATTAATAGACGTAATTCAGTGGGAGGAAAGATTCCGCTAATACCACAAAGGAGGAATAATAATGGCAAAAAGCAGACGTTATGCAGAAACTTTAGATAAGTACGATCGTGAAAAGTTGTATGAGCCCAAAGAAGCTTTTGGATTAGTTAAAGAACTTGCAACTGCAAACTTTGACGAAACAATTGAGCTTTCAGCAAGATTGGGAGTAGATCCTAAACATGCTGATCAGAATATAAGAGGAACTGTTGTTTTACCGGAAGGTACAGGTCAGGAAGTAACTTTAGTTGTTTTTGCTAAAGGTGAAAAAGCCAAAGAAGCTGAAGAAGCTGGAGCAGATTTTGTAGGTGGAGAGGAACTCGCAGAAAAAATTGAAGGTGGCTGGTTAGATTTTGATCTAGCAATTGCTACACCTGATATGATGAGTGTTGTTGGTCGTTTGGGTAGAGTTTTAGGGCCTAAAGGCTTAATGCCTAATCCTAAGGCTGGTACTGTAACTTTTGAATTAGAAAAAGCAGTAGCAGAATTTAAGGCTGGTAAATTGGAATACAGGGTAGATAAAACTGGTATTGTACATTTGCCAATCGGTAAAGCTTCTTTTACTGAAGAAGAGCTTTTAAATAACTACCATAAAATAATGGATACTCTTGCCAAAGAACGTCCAGCTGCAGCTAAGGGTAAATTCTTTAGATCTTTAGCTATCTCACCAACAATGGGACCTGGAGTTAAAATTGATCCAGCAGCTACAATGTCTTTTATTGGACGCTAAAAAAAGTTTGACCTGTTAAGTTTTTTGTGTTATATTTATTGAGACAAGAAAATAACCTAACCGAAGACAGTAGGGGCGTAATGCTTAAATTTCCTGCCGAGGGCAACTTTCTGCAAATGTAATTTTTGCATTTATACCTCCTGACTGTCTACAGGAGGTTTTTTCAATTTATAAAAAGATTTATTGTTGAGCTCATATTTTGAGGGGGTGAAAATGTGGCAAGACCAGAAAAAGAAGCGGTTGTTAAAGAACTTACTGATAAATTTACCGGTGCAAAGTCACTAGTTATTACAGATTATCTGGGTTTGAATGTTGCCGAAATGACAGAATTAAGAAGCAAGTTAAGAGAAGCGGGAGTAGAATTTAAAGTTGTAAAAAATACTCTGGCTACTATTGCTGCTAATGATGTTGAAATGGAAGAAATGACAGAATACTTCTCGGGACCTACAGCTATAGCTTTTGGTGAAGATGATGCTGTGTCTCCTGCGAAAATTTTAGTTGAATTTGCCAAAGATCATGATGTTTTAGAAATTAAAGCTGGTCTTTTAAATGGTGAAATCATAAGTAAAGATAAAGTGGAATCCCTGGCAGAAATTCCTTCCAGAGAAGAATTGCTCGCAAAGGCTTTTGCAAGTATGAAAGCACCCCTATCTGGATTGGTCAACGTATTGCAGGGTAATATCCGCGGCTTAGTACAGGTGTTAAATCAAATTAAAGAAGAGAAAGCTTAAAAATATTAAGGAGGATTATTATAATGAATAAAGAAGAAATTATTAGTGCAATTGAGGAAATGAGTGTTTTAGAATTATCTGAGCTGGTTGAAGAATTAGAAGAAAAGTTTGGTGTAAGTGCAGCTGCACCTGTTGCAGTAGCTGGTGGAGCAGCTGGTGGTGGAGCAGCAGAAGAAGAACAGACAGAATTTGATGTTTTCTTAGCTGATGTTGGTGGCAAGAAAATTAAAGTTATTAAAGCTGTTCGTGAGTTAACAGGTTTAGGCTTAAAAGAAGCTAAGGCTGTTGTTGATGATGCACCTGGTAATGTTAAAGAAGGTTTAGCTAAAGAAGATGCAGAAGAAATGAAAGAAAAATTAGAAGAAGCTGGAGCAACTGTAGAACTTAAGTAAATCCAGCATTACAATATAACAATTATGATAATAGTCCTGCTGTATGGTTTATCTTACATATACAGTGGGACTATTTTTTCATGATGTAATGTGAAATTCTCTCTTTTATATACATTTATTTATTATTTTTATAATTTATATAATTTGTGACTTTATTGGATAAAATTTATTTAATTAACAAGTTGAATTTTATATTTATTATGAAAATAATAAATAATACAAAAGAGTGTAAATGAGAGAATTTCATTAAAAATCTCTTGACAAGAGATTTTTCCTGTGCTATCATTATTAGATGTCTATAAGGTAATAAGAAAATGATTATTATGGGATAGTTTCAGCTAATTATTAGAATTTCCTGGGGGTGCAATGATGTCAACGGCAAGGGAAAGACATACTTTTAGTAAAATTGATGACGCGATGGACTTGCCAGATCTGATTTATACACAATTAAATTCTTATCAGTGGTTTTTAGAAGAGGGACTGCAGGAGGTTTTTAACGAAATCTCTCCAATTGAGGATTTTTCTGAAAATCTGGTGCTTGAATTTGTAGATTATTATTTGGAAGATCCCGAGTATACAGTTGAAGAATGTCGGGATAGGGATGATACTTATTCGGCTTCTTTGCAGGTTAAGGTTCGTTTAATTAACAAAGAAACCGGTGAGGTTAAGGAACAGGAAGTGTTTATGGGTGATTTTCCACTTATGACTGATAAGGCAACATTTATTATCAATGGTGCCGAAAGAGTAGTGGTTAATCAGCTTGTTAGATCATCTGGAGTCTATTTTAGTGATGAGAGAACAAAAGATGGCCGCCGTTTGATTACAGGTAGTATTATACCTAATAGAGGGGCCTGGATAGAATTTGAATATGATAAAAAGAGAATAATTTCTGTAAGAGTTGATAGAACAAGAAAACTTCCATCAACTGTTTTGCTGCGTGCACTTGGTTTTGGTACAGATGCAAAGATTATTGACGAATTTGGTGATTCTGAGGTATTACATGATACTTTAGAAAGAGATAATACTGAATCTAAAGAAGAAGCTTTAATTGAATTATATAAAAGATTACGTCCTGGAGAGCCGCCAACAGTAGAAAGTGCTACCAATCTTTTAGATTCGCTGTTTTTTGATCATAAAAGATATGATATGGCAGCAGTAGGACGTTATAAATTAAATAAAAAGTTAGAATTGGATATTGATAAAGATCGTAAATATCTTCATATAGATGATATTGCAGAAACTGTGAAATATATGATCAAATTGATCTATAATGATCCGGAAGCATATATTGATGATATAGATCATCTTGGTAATCGTCGTTTAAAAACTGTAGGTGAATTATTACAGAATCAGTTTAGAATTGGACTTTCCAGAATGGAAAGAGTAGTTAGAGAAAGAATGACAATTCAGGATGTGGATGTAGTTACTCCTCAGGCTTTAATCAATACCAGACCTGTTGTAGCTTCAATCCAGGAATTCTTTGGTAGTTCTCAGCTTTCTCAATTTATGGATCAAACTAATCCAATGTCAGAGCTAACTCATAAAAGAAGATTATCCGCTCTGGGACCTGGTGGTTTGAGTAGAGAAAGAGCTGGTTTTGATGTTCGTGATGTTCATCACTCACATTATGGACGTATTTGTCCCATTGAAACACCTGAGGGTCCAAATATTGGACTGATTGGTACTATGGGAACATATGCCAAAACAAATGAATTTGGATTTATTATAACTCCCTATCGTAGAGTAGATGATTCACAGGTTACTGATGAAATTGATTATTTAACTGCTGATGAGGAAGATAAGCATATTATTGCTCAGGCAAATGCGGAAATAGATGAAGAGGGTAACTTTACAAATGAATTTGTAATTGCCCGTAAGAGAGGAGATATCCTTGAGGTTCATCCTGAAGATATTGATTATATGGATGTTTCTACTAAACAGATGGTAGGGGTATCTGCAGCTATGATTCCTTTCTTAGAAAATGATGATGCTAACCGTGCTCTGATGGGAGCCAACATGCAGCGTCAGGCAGTTCCGCTGATGATTACTGATGCACCAATGGTTGCTACAGGTATGGAATATAAGGCTGCTAAGGATTCTGGAGCAGTTATTGTTGCTGAAAAAGATGGTGAAGTTGTCAGTGTAACTTCCAATAAAATTATGATTAAAAATAATGAAGGATTAATTGATAGCTATAAATTAATGAAATATAAAAGATCCAATCAGGGCAGCTGTATGAATCAAAAACCAATAGTTGCTAAGGGTGATCAGATTGAGGCTGGAGATATTATTGCTGATGGTGCTTCAACTGAAAAAGGTGAAATGGCACTTGGCCGTAACTCTCTTATCGCTTTTATGCCCTGGGAAGGATATAATTATGAGGATGCTATTTTAATCAGCGAAAATCTGGTTAAAGAAGATGCATTTACAACTATTCATATTGAAGAACATGAAGCAGAAGCCAGGGATACTAAACTTGGTCCGGAAGAAATTACCCGTGATATTCCAAATGTAGGTGAAAGTGCACTTAAGAATTTGGATGAGCGCGGAATTATTAGAGTCGGAGCTGAAGTTGAAGAAGGAGATATCTTAGTTGGTAAGGTTACTCCAAAGGGAGAAACTGAGTTATCAGCTGAGGAAAGACTCTTGAGAGCTATTTTTGGTGAAAAAGCACGTGAAGTTAGAGATACATCTTTAAAAGTTCCCCATGGGGAAGAGGGAATAGTTGTTGATGTTAAAGTCTTTTCTCGTGAACAGGGAGATGACCTAAAACCAGGTGTTAACCGTCTGGTGAGAGTATATGTTGCAACTAAGCGTAAAATATCTGTTGGGGATAAGCTTGCTGGTCGTCATGGGAATAAAGGTGTTATTTCAAGAATTCTACCTGAAGAAGATATGCCTTTCTTACCTAATGGTGAACCAGTAGAAGTAGTACTGAATCCACTTGGAGTACCTTCTCGTATGAATATTGGACAGGTACTGGAAACTCATCTTGGTATGGCTGCTCGAGCTCTGGGGATTTATACTGAAACCCCGGTCTTTAATGGAGCTACTGAGGAAGAAGTGGAGGATATCCTGGAAGAAGCAGGCCTTGCCAGAGATGGTAAAACTGTTCTTTACGATGGTAGAACTGGCGAAAGATTTGAAGAAAGAGTAACGGTTGGAGTTATGTATATTCTAAAACTCCATCATTTAGTTGATGATAAATTACATGCGCGTTCAACAGGACCTTATTCTCTTGTTACACAGCAGCCGCTGGGTGGTAAAGCTCAGTTTGGTGGCCAGCGATTTGGTGAGATGGAAGTTTGGGCACTGGAAGCATATGGGGCCGCTTATACTTTACAGGAAATGCTGACTGTTAAATCTGATGATGTTGTAGGAAGAGTTAAGGCTTATGAGGCAATTGTTAAGGGAGAAAATGTTCCTGATCCTGGTATTCCAGAATCATTTAAAGTATTGATTAAAGAGATGCAGAGTCTTGGACTTGATGCTCGAATCTTTACTTCTGATGAAGAAGAACTGCAGGTTGCTGAAAATGAAGATGAAATGATGGAAACTGCACAAAAACTTGGATTAGATACAGACTTAAAATTAAGTCGTGATAATGATGATGAAGACGAATAATTCCAATATAGAAAGGGGAGAGACCCTTGTTAAATGTGAATAATTTCGATTCAATGAGGATCGGAGTTGCTTCTGCAGAGCAGATACGTGAATGGTCCCGCGGAGAGGTTAAAAAACCGGAGACAATTAATTACAGAACTTTAAAACCTGAAAAAGATGGTTTATTCTGTGAAAAAATCTTTGGTCCTACCAAGGATTATGAATGTCACTGTGGTAAGTATAAGCGGGTCCGTTATAAAGGTGTTGTGTGTGACCGCTGTGGAGTAGAGGTAACTAGATCCAAAGTGAGAAGAGAAAGAATGGGGCACATTGAACTGGCTGCACCATGCACACACATTTGGTATTTCAAAGGTATCCCCAGTCGTCTGGGTTTAATAATGGATATGTCACCAAGGGCATTAGAAAAAGTAATTTATTTTGTTCATTACATTGTAACTGACCCCGGTGATACACCATTAAGTGAAAAACAGCTGCTGCCTGAAAGTGAATACCGAGAAGCTAAATCTAAATATGGTAATACTTTTAAAGCTGCAATGGGAGCAGAAGCTATTCAGGAACTACTGGGAAGAATTGATGTTGAAGCTGAAGTTAAAGAATTAAAAAAAGAGGTCAAAGAAGCAAGTGGACAGCGGCGCAAAAGGGCAGTTCGCCGACTTGAAGTTATGGATGGTTTATTGGAATCAGGCTTAAATCCTGCTAATCTTGTCCTGAATGCAATTCCCGTTATTCCACCTGACTTAAGACCGATGGTCCAGCTTGATGGTGGTCGTTTTGCTACCTCTGACTTAAATGATTTATACAGAAGAGTTATTAACAGGAATAATAGATTGAAAAGATTGCTTGATCTTGGAGCACCAGAAATCATTATTCGTAATGAAAAAAGAATGCTGCAGGAATCAGTAGATGCACTAATTGATAACGGAAGGCGAGGAAGACCGGTTACTGGGGCTGGAAATAGACCGCTTAAATCTTTAAGTGATATGCTTAAAGGTAAACAGGGACGTTTCCGTCAGAACCTTCTGGGTAAACGTGTTGACTATTCTGGTCGTTCAGTTATCGTTGTTGGACCGGATCTTAAAATGCATCAGTGTGGTCTGCCGAAAAAAATGGCTTTGGAATTATTTAAGCCTTTTGTTATGAGAGGCCTGGTTGAAGAAGGTCATGCTCATAATATTAAGAATGCTAAAAGAATGGTAGAAGACGTTGATGAGGCAGTCTGGGGTATTTTAGAAGAGGCAATCAAAGATCATCCTGTTCTTTTAAACCGGGCGCCAACTCTTCACAGATTAGGTATTCAGGCTTTTGAGCCGGTACTTGTAGAAGGAAAAGCTATTAAGTTACACCCATTAGTATGTCCAGCTTATAATGCTGACTTTGATGGAGACCAGATGGCTGTTCACCTGCCATTATCTGTTGAAGCTCAGGCTGAATCAAGGTTGTTAATGCTGGCAACCACCAATATTTTAAATCCATCTGATGGAGGGCCAATTACTATTCCTACACAGGATATGGTTTTGGGTGTCTTCTATTTAACAACAATTAAAGAAGACAGAAAAGGGGCCGGAAAGATCTTTGCTAATGCAGATGAAGCTATCAAAGCTTATGATACAGACCGTGCTCACCTGCAGGCACCTGTTAAAGTAAGGATGAATGGCGAAATTATTGAAACTTCTATTGGTAGAGTGATCTTTAATGAAGCTTTACCGGAAGAAGTTGAATTTGTAAACGACAGAATAGGTAAAAGTGATCTGGGGGATTTAATTACTGACTTATATGAAGAAGTAGGTAATGATAAAACTGCTGAAACACTGGATAATATTAAAGCAATGGGATATGATTATGCTACTAGATCTGGTATTTCTATTGCAGTAAGTGATGCGGAAATTCCACCTTCCAAACCAGAGATTGTTTCTAAAGCGGAAGATGAGGTTCATCAGATCGAGAACCACTATCGTCGCGGAGCAATTACTGAGGATGAAAGGTATCATAAAGTTGTTGATATCTGGAACCAGGCAAAAGATGATGTAACAGATGCTTTGCTTGATAACCTTGACGAAAGCAATAATATTTACATTATGGCTATTTCAGGTGCCCGTGGTAATACATCTCAGATTTCTCAGCTTGCTGGTATGCGTGGTTTGATGGCTGACCCTTCTGGACGGATTATTGATGTTCCAATTCGTTCCAGTTTCCGTGAAGGTCTGGATGTTTTGGAATATTTCCTATCAACTCACGGTGCTCGTAAGGGTCTTGCTGATACAGCCCTTAGAACCGCTGATTCAGGTTATCTAACCAGACGTCTGGTTGATGTTTCCCAGGATGTTATCGTTAGAGAAGATGACTGCGGAACTGAAGAAGGTATTTATGTTGAAGCAATCGGACCAAAGGGTAAAAATGCAGTTGAGCCTTTATCAGAACGCTGTATTGGACGTTATACTGCAGAAGAAATTGTAGATCCAGAAAGTGGAGATGTTATTGTTGAAGATAACACTTTAATTAATAGAAAGAAAATGGACCAAATTGAAGCTGCAGGTATTGATCGGGTTAAGATTAGATCAGTTCTGACCTGTGAAGCTCAGCATGGAGTCTGCCGTAAATGTTATGGGCGCAACCTGGCAACAGGCCAGCCGGTTGATATCGGAGAATCAATTGGTATAGTCGCAGCCCAATCAATTGGTGAGCCCGGTACTCAGTTAACAATGCGTACCTTCCACACCGGAGGAGTTGCGGGTGATGATATCACTCAGGGTCTACCAAGAGTTGAAGAGCTTTTCGAAGGTAGAACTCCAAAAGGACAGGCAATTATGACTGAAAGAGAAGGTTATGTAACTGTTGTCGAGAAGAAGAACTCCAAACGAGTAGTTGTAGAAAACGAAGATGGAAAAAAGAAGACATATAAGATTCCTTACGGATCTAAGATGATTGTCAAAGATGATGACTACGTAACAGCTGGAGACAAGCTGACTGAAGGTCCGCTTGATCCGAATGTTCTGCTTAAAGTTAAGGGAGAAAAGGCTGTACAGAATTATCTTTTAGAAGAAGTACAAAATGTTTATCGCTCCCAGGGTGTTGAAATTAACGATAAGCACATTGAAGTAATAGTTCGTCAGATGATGAAGAAACTTAAGATTGTAAAGCCTGGTGATACTGATTTATTACCTGGAAGTCTGGTAAACAGATATGATTATCGTGAGGCCAATAAAAAAGCTGCAGAAGGAAATAATGAGCCTGCAGTTGCTAAGCCGGAGCTGCTTGGTATTACAAAAGCTTCACTGGCTACAGATTCTTTCTTATCTGCTGCTTCTTTCCAGGAGACCACCCGAGTCCTGACAGAAGCTTCGCTGGATGGAAAAGTTGATCCACTGCTGGGGCTTAAGGAAAATGTAATAATTGGACAGCTGATTCCAGCAGGTACCGGAATGAAATATTATAGAGATATTGATGTAGTTAAAGAAGATGGTACTATGTTTGGAGATTTGACTGAAGATCTAACTGATGTTGAATAAATATCATTCAGATCCATCAGTTTAATCTTATATTAAAATATAAATAAATTAGAAGAGTTTCCCCCATATTGTCAGGTGAATTTTGGACTGGAAAATTTATTAATTGGTTCACAATTTACAATATCAATAAAAGGGGAAACTCTTTTTAATTTTTGCTTGACATGGAACTCTAAAGCTGTTAAAATACTTAAGTGTGCTCAACAAAGTTTGATCTGGAGGTTTGCTTAAAATGCTAAGCGAAATACGTACTGATGAGCTGCTTGTTGGCAGCAAACAGACTTTGAAAGCTATAGCAGAAAATCAGGTTAAAAAGATATTTTTAGCTAAAGATATTGACCAGCCTTTAAAAGCTAAAATACTTGAGGCTGTTAATAATAATAATATTCCTTTTGAGATTGTAGAAAGCAAAAATGAATTGGGCAGAATTTGTGGGATCGATGTTTCTGCAGCTTCTGCAGCTCTATTGAAATAATTGGAAGGAGGTGGGATTGCATGCCGACAATTAGTCAGTTAATCCGTAAAGGACGAGAAAAGACTAAAAAGAAGACTTCCGCTCCTGCTTTGGAGGGTTCTCCACAGAAAAGGGGTGTCTGTACTAGAGTATATACTGCTACTCCTAAGAAGCCTAACTCAGCTTTAAGAAAGGTAGCTCGTGTACGTTTAACCAATGGAAAAGAGGTAACAGCCTATATTCCGGGAATTGGACATAACTTACAGGAACACTCTGTTGTATTAGTAAGAGGTGGAAGAGTAAAGGATTTACCAGGTGTTAGATATCATATTGTAAGAGGAGCACTCGATACAGCTGGTGTTGAAGACAGAAAACAGGGACGTTCCAAATATGGTGTAAAAAAACCTAAGTAAAAGGAGGGATTTTAGTGCGCAAAAATAGAGCAGAAAAAAGAGATGTAGTACCAGATCCAGTATATGATAATGTTGTTGTCAGCAGAATTATTAACAAATTAATGCTGGATGGCAAAAAAGGACTGGCGGAAAAAGCATTTTACAGTGCTCTTGATATCATCTCCGAAAAAACTGGTGAAGATGGTTTAACAGTAGTGAATGAAGCGCTGGAGAATATCAAACCAGCTCTTGAAGTTAAATCAAGACGTGTTGGTGGATCAAACTATCAGGTACCAGTAGAAGTGGATGAAGATAGAAAAAGAACTTTAGCATTACGCTGGTTAGTAACCGCAGCTAGAGCTCGCAGTGAAAGAACAATGAGAGAAAGAATTGCCGGAGAAATTATGGACGCATATAACAATACAGGCGGCGCAGTTAGAAAGAAAGAAGAAGTCCATCGTATGGCTGAAGCCAACAGAGCTTTTGCACATTATAGATGGTAATTTAGTTGCGTGATGTATATAATTTTTATATAAGGGGGGAGAATAGTGGCCCGACAATTTCCACTAGAAAAAACACGTAACATTGGTATTATGGCACATATTGATGCAGGTAAGACAACTACAACAGAAAGAATTCTTTATTATACAGGTCGAGTTCATAAAATGGGTGAAACTCATGATGGTGCATCTGTTATGGACTGGATGGAGCAGGAACAGGAAAGAGGAATTACAATCACCTCTGCTGCTACTACCTGTCAGTGGCGTGAAAACAGAATTAATATTATAGATACGCCCGGACACGTGGACTTTACAGTTGAGGTAGAAAGATCTCTGAGAGTTTTAGATGGAGCAATTGCTTTATTCTGTTCTGTAGGTGGTGTTGAACCACAGTCTGAAACTGTATGGAGACAGGCAGATAAATATGGAGTTCCCAGAATTGCATTTGTAAATAAAATGGATAGAACGGGAGCAGACTTTTTTAGAGCTGTAGATATGATGAAAGATAGACTTGGTGCTAATGCAGTGCCAATTCAGCTTCCAATTGGAAGTGAAGACAGCTTTGATGGAGTTGTTGACTTAGTAGAAATGGACGCTATTGTTTATGAAGATGAGCTTGGTGTTAATTTTGAAAGAGTTGAGATTCCTGAAGATATGAAAGATCAGGCAGCAGAATACAGAGAAATTTTAATGGAAGTGCTGGCTGAAGAAGATGACGAATTTATGATGAAATATTTAGAAGGTGAAGTAAGCACTGATGATATTAAGGATTTACTGCGTCAGGCAGTACTTAATGTAAATGTTATTCCAGTATTATGTGGATCTGCTTTTAAAAACAAAGGTGTACAGATGTTACTGGATGCAGTTTTAGATTACTTACCTTCTCCAACTGATGTACCGGCTATTGAAGGTATTAATCCGGAAACAGAAGAAACTGAAACAAGAGAAGCTTCTGATGATGCTCCATTTTCCGGTCTGGCATTTAAAATTATGTCTGATCCTTATGTTGGTAAATTAGCCTTCTTTAGATCCTATTCTGGAACTTTAGAAGCAGGATCATATGTATATAATGCAACAGCAGATATTCGCGAAAGAGTTGGCCGTATCTTGCAGATGCACGCTAATCGTCGTGAAGAAAGAGATCAAATTTATGCTGGTGACCTTGGAGCTTTAGTTGGTCTTAAAAATACAAGTACAGGTGATACAATCTGTGATCAGGATAATCCAATTATTTTAGAATCAATGGAATTCCCGGAACCAGTTATTGGAGTTGCCATTGAACCTAAGAGTAAAGCGGATCAGGATAAACTGGGTGAAGCATTACAGAGATTAGCTGAAGAGGATCCAACTTTTAGAGTTCACACTGATGAGGAAACAGGACAGACAATTATTGAAGGTATGGGAGAATTACACCTTGAAGTTATTGTTGACCGTCTCTTAAGAGAATTTAAAGTTGATGCTAATATTGGTAAACCGAAGGTAGCTTATCGTGAAACAATCACTAAGAAAGTTACCGGTGTTGAAGGTAAATTTATCCGTCAGTCTGGTGGTCGTGGTCAGTACGGTCATGTTGTGATCGATATTGAGCCTCAGGATGCAGGCGAAGGATTTGAATTTGAAGACAAAATTACCGGTGGAGCAATCCCACGTGAATACATTCCTTCTGTAGAAGATGGAATCAGAGAAGCAATGGAAAATGGTATTATTGCCGGTTATCCAGTTGTAGATGTGAAGGTTACATTGAATGACGGTAGTTATCATGATGTCGATTCATCTGAAATGGCATTTAAAATTGCTGGTTCAATGGGCTTTAGACAGGGAGCTAAAAAAGCTGGTCCTGCAATTTTAGAACCTGTAATGAGTGTTGAAGTTGTTACTCCCGAAGAATACATGGGAGATGTTATGGGTGACCTTAATGGACGTCGCGGTAAAGTTGAGGGTATGGAACCTAGAGGTAATGCTCAGGTTGTTAGTGCTCATGTACCACTTTCTGAGATGTTTGGTTATTCAACAGATCTCCGTTCTAAAACTCAGGGTAGAGCAACTTATACAATGCAGTTCTCTCACTATGAGCAGGCACCAAAAAGTATTGCTGAAGAAATTATTGGAGAATAGATAAATTTTTAAGGAGGAATAAAAAATGGCAAAAGCAAAATTTGAAAGAACAAAACCACATGTTAACATAGGAACAATAGGACATGTTGACCATGGAAAAACAACACTGACAGCAGCTATCACAAATGTGTTAGCAAACTACGGTGGAGCAGAAGTAAGAGCATTTGATTCAATTGATAACGCTCCAGAAGAAAAAGAAAGAGGAATTACAATTGCGACCTCTCACGTAGAGTATGAAACAGAAACAAGACACTATGCTCACGTAGATTGTCCTGGACACGCTGACTATGTAAAGAACATGATTACAGGTGCAGCACAGATGGACGGAGCAATCTTAGTAGTATCTGCAGCAGATGGACCAATGCCACAGACAAGAGAGCACATTCTTTTAGCTCGTCAGGTTGGCGTACCATCAATAGTAGTATTCTTAAACAAAGCAGATATGGTAGACGATGAAGAGTTAATCGAACTTGTAGAGATGGAAGTAAGAGAACTCTTAAACGAATACGAATTCCCAGGAGACGATATTCCAGTAATAGTAGGATCAGCATTAAAAGCTGCCGAAAATGGAGATCCTGAAGGAGAATGGGGTAAGAAGATCATTGAGCTTATGGATGCAGTAGATAGCTACATTCCAGAGCCAGAAAGAGATACAGAAAAGCCATTCTTAATGCCAGTAGAGGATGTATTCTCAATCACAGGACGAGGAACAGTGGCAACAGGAAGAATTGAGAGAGGAACACTACATCCATCAGATGAGGTAGAGATTGTAGGAATCAAAGAAACAGAAACAACAGTAGTAACAGGAGTAGAGATGTTCCGTAAGATGTTAGACGAAGCAGTAGCGGGAGATAACATTGGAGCATTATTAAGAGGTGTAAAAAGAGAAGACATCGAAAGAGGTCAGGTACTGGCAAAGCCAGGAAGTATTACACCACATACAAAGTTTTATGCTGAGGTATATGTACTAAGTAAAGATGAGGGTGGAAGACACACACCATTCTTTGATGGATACAGACCACAGTTCTACTTCCGTACAACAGATGTAACAGGAACAATTGAGTTACCAGAAGGAGTAGACATGGTAATGCCTGGAGATAACATTGAGATGACAGGAGAGTTAATTACTCCAATAGCTATGGAAGAAGGACTACGTTTTGCAATCCGTGAAGGTGGTCACACAGTAGGAGCTGGAGTTGTAACTGAAATTATTGAGTAAGGATAAAAAAGCAGAGGAGGCAGCCTCCTCGCTTTTTCTATGCTCCTAACTGAGCTTAAATCGTAAAGATTAAGGAGGTAAGCAAATGGCAAAACACGAAAAAATTAGGATTCGCCTTAAAGCTTTTGAACATGAGCTCCTGGATCAATCAGCAGAAAAGATTGTTGCTACTGCTGAAAGAACTGGTGCAGATGTATCTGGTCCAGTACCTCTACCAACAGAAAAAGAGGTATTTACAGTACTTCGCTCACCTCATGTTCATAAAGATGCAAGAGAACAATTTGAAATGAGAACCCATAAAAGACTGATCGATATTCTCGATCCTACATCAAAAACTGTAGACTCACTGATGAGGCTTGATTTGCCCGCAGGAGTAAATATAGAAATTAAACTTTAATGTCAGGAGGTGTATTAGGCCATGGCGAAAGCTATATTAGGAAAAAAACTGGGTATGACTCAGTATTTTAAAGATAATGGAGAGCTGGTACCTGTAACTGTAGTTGAGGCCGGTCCCTGTGTTGTAACACAGATTAAGACTACAGAAAAAGATGGTTATGATGCAGTACAGCTTGGATTTGGTGAAGTAAAAAAACACAGACTTAACAAACCAGAACTTGGTCAGTTTGAAAGTCGTGATCTCGAGCCCAAGAAACATCTTCGAGAATTTAAAGGACTTGATCTGGAACTGAGTGAAGGTAGTGAAATTAAAGCTGATCTCTTCGAAGTGGGAGAAAAAGTTAATGTTAGCGGAATTTCTAAAGGTAAAGGATTTGCCGGTAATATTAAGAGATGGAACCATAATACAGGACCCAAAACACACGGTTCACATTTCCATCGTGCACCTGGTTCAATCGGTGCTGTTGATGCTAGAAGAGTATTTAAAGGCTTTAAAATGCCAGGTAGAATGGGTCACGATAGAGTGACTGAAAGAAATCTAGAAATAGTAAAAGTTGATGTAGAGCGTAATGTTTTATTGATTGCTGGTCCAGTACCAGGAGCCAAAAAAGCAGTGCTTGAAATCAAATCTGTTAACAACTAAATAAGTTTAGAAAGGAGGATTTTTGATGCCGCAGGTAGCAAAATTCAATCAGAGTGGAAAAGAACTCGAAAAAGTAGAATTAAATGATTCTGTTTTTAATGATAAAATAAATAAGCATGTTGTACATCAGGTAGTTAATGCTCAATTAGCTGCTCGCAGAGGCGGAAACGCTTCTACAAAGACAAGAGGTAAAGTTCGCGGTGGTGGCCGCAAACCCTGGAGACAGAAAGGAACTGGACGTGCTCGCCACGGAAGTATTCGTTCTCCATTATGGGTAGGTGGAGGAATCACTTTTGGACCTTCCCCTCGCAGTTATGATAAAAAGTTAACTAAAAAGATGAGAAGATTGGCTTTAAGATCTGTTTTAACTGATAAAGTTGACAGAGATGAGTTAATTTTAGTTGATAAGATTGAGCTTGATCAACCAAAAACAAAAGCAGTAGTTAACATTTTAGCTGACTTAAATCTAGAAGATAAAAAAGTTGTTTTAGTAATGCCTGAAAAGGATAAAAACTTATATCTTTCAGCTAGAAATATTCCAAATGTAAAGACTCTGCTGGCCGGTTCAATTAATGCCTATGATCTTTTAGATAATGAAATGGTTATTTTTATCGAAGAAGCGGTTAAAATGGTTGAGGAGGTGCTGGGCGAATGAAAGATGCAAGAGATATCATCATAGCACCTATTATTTCTGAAAATACAATGGATCAAATGCAGGAGGCAAATACCTATACATTTAAGGTTGCCAAAAATGCAAATAAAGTTGAAATTAGAAATGCAGTAGAAGAAATCTTCTCTGTAAATGTTATAAAAGTAAATACAATGAATGTTAGAGGTAAAAAAAGAAGACTCGGCTTCCATGTTGGTAAAAAACCTGACTGGAAAAAAGCTTTAGTTAAGCTGGCTGAGGGCGATGAAATAGAAATTTACGAAGGCCTCTAAAAAATAATTCAAAAAGGAGGGAAAAAAGATGGCGATTAAAAGTTTTAAACCAACCACACCTTCAAGGCGTTATATGACTGTTGCCAGTTTTGATGAAATTACAACAGATAAGCCAGAAAAGAGCCTGCTGGCTCCATTGAAAAAGAAGGGTGGCCGTAATGCAAATGGTAGAATTACCAGCCGTCATCAGGGTGGTGGACATAAGCGCCGCTATCGTTTAATAGATTTTAAGCGGGACAAAGATGGAATTCCTGCTAAAGTAAAGACTATAGAATATGATCCAAATCGTTCTGCAAGAATTGCTCTACTGCAGTATGCAGATGGAGAAAAAAGATATATTCTTGCGCCAAACAAAGTAGAAGTTGGTGACACCTTAGATACTGGAATAGATGCAGATATTACTGCCGGTAATGCACTACAATTAAAAGATATTCCTGTAGGTACAATTGTACACAATGTAGAAATGCAGCCAGGAAAAGGCGGTCAAATTGCTCGTTCTGCTGGAACCATGGCTCAAATTCTTGCAAAAGAAGGTAAATTTGTACACTTAAAAATGCCTTCGGGTGAAGTTAGATTAATTCATAATGTATGTAAAGCTACTGTTGGACAGGTTGGTAATATTGATCACGAAAATATTACTGTCGGTAAAGCCGGACGCAGCCGCTGGAAGGGTAAAAGACCTCATGTACGCGGTGTAGTTATGAATCCTCATGACCACCCACACGGTGGTGGAGAAGGTAAATCACCTGCTGGTAGACATCCTGTAACTCCGTGGGGTAAACCTACTATGGGTAAAAAGACACGTAAACCAAAGCGCTCAGATAAGTATATTATCCGTTCACGTCACGCCAAGAAGCGCAAATAGTAGAAAGGAGGATTATTGATGGCTAGATCTATAAAAAAGGGACCTTTTGTCTCAGAGAAACTAATTGCCAGAATCAGAGAAATGAATGAGAGTGGAAAAAAACAGGTTGTTAAAACCTGGTCAAGAAGCTCAACCATTTTCCCTGAAATGGTTGGACATACAATTGCTGTCCATGATGGTCGTAAGCATGTGCCAGTATATATATCTGAAGAGATGGTAGGACATAAATTAGGAGAGTTCGCTCCAACCAGAATCTTTAGAGGTCACAGCCGCCATACAGAACGTTCAACAGCACTTAAATAAGAAATTTTGTAGATAGAGTAAGGGGGTTTTAAAATGGAAGCAAAAGCAGTTGCAAAGCATCTGCGTATTACTGCGCGCAAAGCCCGTCTGGTTACAGACTTAATTAAGGGTAAGGACGTTAATACTGCAGTTGCAATTTTAAAAAGCACACCGAAAAAAGCTGCTAAAATGGTAGAAAAAGTATTAAATTCAGCTACAGCAAATGCTGAAAATAATCATGATATGTTTGTAGATGACCTTTATGTAAAGAAAGCTTTTGTTGACGAGGGTCCTACAATGAAGAGATGGAAAGCTCGTGCACAGGGATCGGCTAGTCCTATTAACAAAAGAACCAGCCATATCACAATCGTTTTAAGCGATACAAAGGAGGGATAAAATTTGGGTAATAAAATAAATCCACATGGTCTCCGAGTTGGAGTTATAAAAGATTGGGATGCAAAATGGTATGCGGATAAAAATGATTATTCCAAACTTTTAAATGAAGATCGCGAGATTAGAAATCATGTTAAGGAGAAGATGTTTGAAGCTGGAATTTCTAAAGTTGTAATTGAAAGAGCTGCTAATAGATTGAAATTAGATGTTCACACTGCCAGACCAGGAATGGTTATTGGACGTGGAGGATCTGAAGTTGAGGCTTTAAGAAACGAAGTTGAAGCTTTAACAGGAAAAACTGTACAGATTAATGTTGTAGAGGTTGAAGATCCAGAAATGAATGCTCAGCTAGTTGCTGAAAATATTGCTTCTCAGTTAGTTAGAAGAATTTCTTTCCGGAGAGCAATGAAGCAGGCAATGAATCGTGCAATGCGCATGGGAGCTGAAGGTTTTAAGGTTCAGAGCAGTGGCCGTCTTGGTGGAGCAGAAATGGCCAGACGTGAAGGCTACAGTGAAGGTAGTGTTCCAATGCATACACTGAGAGCTGATATAGATTACGGATTTGCAGAAGCTGATACAACATATGGTTTAATTGGAGTAAAAGTTTGGATCAATAAGGGAGAAATACTTCCAGAAATAGATGATGAATAGATAGATTATGCAGGAAAGGAGGCTCTTTGATGTTAGTACCTAAAAGAGTAAAACATCGTAAGCAAATGAGAGGAAGAATGAAAGGTAAAGCTCATCGGGGAAATAAAATCACTTTTGGTGAATACGGCCTACAGGCCTTAGAACCGGTTTGGATTACCAATAGACAGATAGAGGCTGCTCGTGTTGCCCTTACTAGAAGCATTAAGCGTGGAGGTAAAGTTTGGATCAAAATTTTTCCAGATAAGCCTGTAACCGCAAAACCTGCTGAAACACGTATGGGTAGTGGTAAAGGTGCACCTGAGAAATGGGTAGCTGTTGTTAAACCAGGTAGAATCATGTTTGAGCTGGCTGGTGTACCAGAAGAGGTTGCCAGAGAAGCAATGCGCCTTGCATCTCACAAACTGCCTATTAAAACTAAATTTGTAGCAAGAGAGGGAATGGATGGTGAGGCCAATGAGAGCTGATGAATTAAGAAATTTAACAGAAGCAGAGTTAGAACAAAAAGCCCGCGAATTTAAAGAAGAGTTATTTAACCTTCGTTTTCAACATGCAACAGCACAGTTGGATAATCCTATGAGGATTAAAGAGGTTAAAAGAATTATTGCCCGAATTAAAACTGTTCTGCGGGAAAGAGAACTAGGTATAAAAAGGGCTTAATTCTTTTTGAAAGGAGGTTTCTTATGGAAAGAAATAGTCGTAAAGAGCGTAAAGGTGTTGTAGTTAGTGATAAAAGAGATAAAACTATTACTGTCGCTGTAGAGCGTAGAACACAGCATCCTAAATATAAAAGAGTTGTAAAGAAAACTAAAAAGTATGCAGCTCATGATGAAGAAAATGTTTGTAATGAAGGTGACATTGTAAGAATTATGGAAACACGCCCCTTAAGCAAGACTAAGAGATGGCGTTTAATCGAAATTATTGAAAAAGCAAAATAAGTCCTGTAAGTAGAAAGGAGGGCCTGAAAATGATACAATCAGAAAGCCGTTTAAAGGTAGCGGATAATTCAGGTGCCCGCGAACTTTTATGTATTAAGGTACTTGGAGGCTCCAAAAAGAAATATGCTAAAGTTGGAGACACTATAGTAGTCAGCGTTAAAGAAGCTATTCCAAATGGAATGGTGAAAAAGGGTGAGGTTGCTAAAGCAGTAGTTGTTAGAACCAAAAAATCTTTAAAGCGCAAAGACGGCACCTATATTAGATTTGATGAAAATGCAGCAGTAATAATAGATGATAATAATAATCCTAAGGGTACACGTATTTTTGGTCCTGTGACCCGTGAACTGAGGGAAAAGAATTATATGAAGATTATCTCCCTTGCACCGGAGGTATTATAGAAGGAGGGGATTGGATTGAGAATTAAAAAAGGTGACACTGTGGAAGTTATATCCGGAAAGGATAAAGGTAAGCGCGGTGAGATTTTAAAAGTAATTCCTAAGAAAGATCGCGTAATTGTTGAGGGTGTGAATATTGTACACCGTCATGTAAGTCCTACTCAGGATATGCCGCAGGGTGGAATTATAGAAAACGAAGCAGCAATTCATGCTTCAAATGTTCAGCTCGTCTGCCCCCGTTGTGACGAAAAGACAAGGGTTGGCACAGAGCGTTTGGAAGATGGTACTAAAGTAAGAAAATGCAAAAGATGTGACGAAGTTGTTGATAAATAAATAAGCGGAAGGAGGTCCAGAAATGTCAGTATTAGCTAATGAATATAAAGAAGAAATTCTACCTCAACTGGTGGAAAAATTCAATTACAATAATGTAATGGAAGCGCCAAAGTTAGAAAAGATTGTTGTTAATGTTGGGTTAGGAGATGCTAAAGAAGATACTAAACTTCTGGATACTGTTGTTGATGAGATCGCAAGAATAACAGGACAGAGTCCTACTGTAACTCGTGCAAAAAAATCTATCGCTAATTTTAAAATTAGAGAAGGTATGCCGGTTGGAGTAAAAGTTACTCTTCGTGGTGAGCAGATGTTTGAGTTTTTATATAAATTGATTAATGTTTCAATGCCGCGTATCCGAGATTTTAGAGGTGTATCTCCTAAATCGTTTGACGGTCGCGGTAATTACAGCTTAGGAATAAATGAGCACACTGTTTTCCCTGAAATTAATATTGATGATGTTGATGATGTTCACGGTATGGAAATTACTATTGTAACTTCTGCTGAAACAGATGAAGAAGCATTTGAACTATTATCACTAATGGGAATGCCTTATAAGAAGTAAAGACTTATAAATTAAGGGGGGTTTAGTTTGGCACGTAAAGCTCTAATCGAAAAGGCCAATAAAGAGCCTAAATTTGAAACACGTAAAGTGAATCGCTGCAGTAGATGTGGACGGTCACGTGGATATATGAGAAAGTTTGATTTATGTAGAATTTGTTTCCGAGAATTAGCCCATAAAGGCGAAATTCCTGGAGTTAAAAAAGCAAGCTGGTAAAACTGGAAGGAGGTTTGTAAATGAATTTAACAGATCCAATAGCAGATATGCTGACCCGGATTCGCAATGCTAATAGTGTTGGGAAAGATAGAGTTGATATTCCCGCTTCTAAGGTTAAAACCAGCATTGGTGAACTTCTAAAAGATGAAGGTTTCATTAATGATGTAAAATTAGTTGAGAGAAAGCCTCAGAACATGATTCGGGTATATTTAAAATATGGAGATAATGATGAAAAAGTAATCAGTGGAATTAAAAGAATCAGTAAGCCTGGTTTAAGAGTATATGTAGGTAAAGATGAAGTACCTCAGGTACTAGGAGGATTGGGAATCGCTGTGATTTCTACTTCCCAGGGTGTAATGAGCGATAAAAAAGCAAGAGAAAAAGGAATCGGTGGAGAAGTTCTCTGTTATGTTTGGTAATTAGAGAGCTTCTTTAGATAAAATCTACGGAGGTGAAATTTATGTCACGTATTGGTGATCTACCTATTGAAATACCAGAAAAGGTTGAAGTAACTGTTGCTGGTCAGAATGTTAAAGTTAAAGGGCCATTAGGCGAATTAGAAAGAACTTTTAAAGCTGGTATTGATATCAAAGTCGAAGACAATGAGGTTGTTGTTGAACGCAATGGTGAAGATATTGAATCACGCTCCATGCATGGATTAGTTAGAAGCTTAATCGAAGGTATGGTTGAAGGTGTCAGCAAAGGCTTTGAAAAGAAATTAGAAATGGTAGGTGTAGGATATAACGCTCAGGTTCAGGGAGATAAACTGAAGCTTGAAGTTGGATATTCTCACCCAGTAATTATTGAGGCTGAAGGTGATATTTCATTTGAGGTTGAAAAAAATACAAATATCACTGTTAAGGGTATTGATAAGCAGCGTGTTGGAGATACAGCCGCAAAGATTCGTGAAGTAAGAAAACCAGAACCTTACAAAGGTAAAGGAATTAAATATGTTGGAGAACATATTAGACGTAAGGTTGGTAAAACTGGTTAATAGAAAGGAGTGAAAGTGATGGGAAAAAGAGAAGCAAGACAAAAACGCCATCAGAGGATTAGAAATAAAGTTGTGGGCACACCTAGTCGACCTAGAATGAATGTAACCCGCAGTTTAAAACATATTTATGTGCAAATTATAGATGATTTATCTGGAGAAACTATTACTTCTGCATCTACTCTTGATCCAGCTCTTAGCGATTCAATTGAAGTAGCAAGTAATATAGATGCTGCTAAAAAAGTAGGAGAGCTAGCTGCAGTTAGAGCACTGGAGAAAGGTGTAGATACAGTAGTATTTGATAGAAGTGGATATAAATATCACGGCCGAGTAAAAGCTCTGGCTGATGCTGCCCGCGAGGAAGGGCTAAAGTTTTAAATAAGGAGGTAAATTAATGAGTAAAATTAATGCTGATAAACTCGACCTTGAGGAACGCGTAGTTAATATTAATCGTGTTGCTAAGGTTGTAAAAGGTGGCCGCAGATTTAGCTTTAGTGCCCTAGTAGTTGTAGGGGACGGAGAAGGCCATGTTGGAGCAGGTATTGGTAAAGCAAACGAAGTACCTGAGGCCATCAGAAAAGGTATTGATGCAGCTAAAAAAGAATTAATCGAAGTTCCAATTGTAGATACTACAATTCCCCATGAGAAAACTGGAGTTTTTGGTGCAGGTAGAGTATTACTTAAGCCCGCTGCTCCTGGTACTGGTGTTATTGCTGGTGGTCCTGTTCGTGCGGTAATCGAACTTGCAGGTATTAGTGATATTTTAACTAAATCTCTGGGAACATCAAATCCGATTAATATGATCAATGCTACAATTACAGGTCTAAGTGAACTTAAGAGCGCAGAACAAGTTGCCAAATTAAGAGGTAAATCTGTAGAAGAATTAATTGGATAAATATTAAGGAGGTGTAAGGATGAAATTAAATAATCTTAAGCCTGCTGCTGGATATAAGAAAAATCGTAAAAGAGTTGGTCGCGGTACTGGCTCTGGAAGCGGCTATACTTCCGGTAGAGGTGCAAATGGACAGAACTCTCGTGCGGGAGGAAGAGTACGCCCTACATTTGAAGGTGGTCAAACTCCACTATTCAGACGTCTTCCAAAACGAGGCTTTAATAATAAATTCAAAAAAGAATTTAATGAAGTAAATGTATATCAATTAAACAGATTTAATGCTGATGAAACAGTAACCCCTGAGGTGTTATTAGATCAGGGAATTATTGATAACATTGCTAAAAATGGTGTTAAAATATTAGGTAAAGGTGAAGTTAATGTTGCCCTTGATATTAAAGCACAGGCATTTACTGCTTCTGCCAGAAAGAAAATAGAAGCTGCTGGCGGAAAGTCAGAGGTGATTTAAGTTGCTTAAGGCTCTCGGTAATGTTTTTAAAGTAAAAGAACTTAGAGATAAAGTTTTATTTATGCTTGCTATGATGGCAGTTTACCGCCTGGGAGCACATATACCTGTTCCTGGAGTAGATGTGGCATTACTTCAGGAGAGACTTTTTGGTGGAAATTTTGGCGGAGCACTTGATTTCTTAGATTTATTTGCAGGTGGTGCGTTAAGCAACTTTACAATTTTTGCGATGAGCATTACTCCCTACATTACTGCTTCGATTATTCTGCAGTTGTTAACTGTAGTTATACCGAAATTAGAAGAACTTTCTAAACAGGGTAATGAGGGCCGCAAAAAAATTGCTCAGTATACTAGATATGGTACTATTGTACTTGCTGTTATTCAGGCAGTCGGTATCACACTTTATATTCAGCGTTTTGGAGCAGTACCTAATGCAAGTGTATTTGATATTGCTTTAATTATTGTAAGTTTAACTGCAGGAACAGCTTTCTTAATGTGGTTAGGTGAACAAATTACGGATAAGGGAATAGGAAATGGTATTTCTATTATCATTTTCACATCTATTATTTCACGTTTTCCATCAGATATGTATAACACATATGAGTTATTACAGGCAGGAACAATTTCAATTTTAAACATTCTCATTTTTGCTGTTCTGGCGATTATAATCATTGCTGGTATAATTTTTGTGCAGCAGGGTGAAAGAAGAATTCCAGTTCAGTATTCTAAGAGAATTGTTGGCCGTCGAGTTTATGGTGGTAGAAGCACTCATATTCCAATGAAGATTAATCAGGCTGGAGTAATTCCGGTAATTTTTGCTTCATCTGTGCTTTTATTTCCTGGGATTATTGCTCAAGTATTACCTTATGACTGGGCAGCTGGCTTAGCAAATGCTATTAGTCCTGGTTCAACACTTTATATGGTATTATATGGTTTGATGATTTTATTCTTTACTTATTTCTATACTGCTATTACCTTTAATCCTGAAGAAGTAGCAGATAATATGAAAAAATATGGTGGTTTTATTCCTGGAATTAGACCTGGAAGACCAACTATTAATTATTTAGATAAAGTATTAATGAGAGTTACACTTGCAGGAGCTGTATTCTTAACAATAGTTGCATTACTTCCTTTTGCAATGCAGCCATTAACAGGTGTAACAATTAGTTTTGGAGGTACATCCTTAATAATTATGGTAGGTGTAGCTTTAAAAACTATGGAACAGATCGAATCACATCTCCTGATGAGACACTATGAAGGTTTCATGAAATAAAAAGGAGGAAATAAAATGGATATGATTTTACTGGGTTTACCTGGTGTAGGTAAGGGAACTCAGGCAAAAAAATTAGAAAACGAACTTGAAATTCCTCACATTGCTACTGGAGATATTTTTAGAAAGGCAATAAAAAATAAAACTCCTTTAGGAAAAAAAGCTAAGTCATTCATTGATGCTGGTGAATTAGTACCGGATGAAGTAACAATAGGGATTGTTGAAGAAAGATTGACAGAATCCGATTGTGAAAATGGATTTATCTTAGATGGATTTCCCCGCACAATTGCACAGGCTGAGGCTTTAGATCAAATCTTAGCAGGGCAGAATAGAGAGCTTGATTTAGTTATTTATCTGCAGGCTGAAATTGATGTTTTAGTTGAACGGCTAGCAGGCCGCAGAGTTTGTGTTGATTGTGGTGCTACCTATCATGTTAAAAATGATCCACCTCAAGTTGAAGGTGTTTGTGATAAGTGTGGTGGCGAAGTTATTCAACGCAGTGATGATCAGGAAGATACAGTTAAGAAAAGAATTGAAGTTAATAAAGATAAGACTGCTAAACTTGCAGATTATTATCAGAATAAAGGAATACTGCATGAGGTTCAAAGCACCGGTGGAATTGATAAAGTGCAGAAAAGACTTTTGAAGTTAATTGAGGAGAATAAATAATGATTATCTTGAAATCAAGGCGTGAAATTGATATAATGCGTGAAGCAAACCAAATTGTTGCTGAAACACATGCTTTTCTATCTGAAAAGATCAAACCTGGTATTTCAACTGCTGAACTAGATCAGCTTGCTGATGAATTCATTCGTAGTCGAGGAGCAGTACCTTCTTTTAAAGGATATCAGGGTTTTCCAGCCGCAGTTTGTATCTCAATTAATGAAGAAGTTGTACATGGTATTCCTGCTGAACACCGTTTTTTAGAAGATGGTGATATAGTGAGTGTTGACATTGGAACTTTTTATGAAGGTTTCAATGGTGATGCTGCCAGAACCTATGCAGTTGGATCAATTTCTGAAAATGCCAGCAAATTATTAAAAATAACCGAAGAATCTCTTCTTAAAGGTTTAGAAAAAGCAGTTATCGGCAACAGATTATTTGATATTTCTCATGCTGTACAAGAATATGTTGAAAAAAATGGGTTTTCTGTGGTTCGAGATTATGTAGGTCATGGTATTGGCCGTGATATGCATGAAGATCCACAGATACCTAACTTTGGACCAGCAGGTAAGGGCCCAAAGTTAAAAGAGGGTATGACCCTTGCTGTAGAACCAATGGTTAACATTGGTAGTTATGAAGTCAAAACTTTAGAGGATGATTGGACAGTAGTAACAAAAGATAGAAGTTTATCTGCACATTTTGAGCATACTATTGCCATAACTAAAGCTGGAGTGGAAATATTAAGTAAACTTTAACTTTTATTGCAGAGTTTATCTTATCTATGGTATAATGAACAGTACGTGAAAAAAGAGTCTAAAGCTTATCTCAGCAAAGAGGAGGTAAAATAATTTATGGCAAAAGAAGATCCTATTGAAGTCCAGGGTACAGTAGTTGAACCCCTGCCAAATGCAATGTTTAGAGTAGAATTGGAAAACGGACACAAAGTTCTGGCACATGTTTCAGGAAAAATGAGGATGAATTTTATACGAATCTTACCTGGTGATAAGGTAACAGTAGAACTTTCTCCCTATGACTTGAGTCGTGGCCGGATTACTTATCGACATAAAGCGAAATAAATTACCACAAGGGGTGATTGTTAATGAAAGTAAGACCATCAGTTAAGCCGATTTGTGATAAATGTAAAGTTATCAGACGCAATGGTAAAGTAATGGTTATTTGTGAAAATCCCAAGCATAAACAGCGTCAGGGATAAAAAATACTGGAGGTGAAATCATGGCTAGAATTGAAGGTGTTGATCTTCCGAGAAATAAAAGGGTAGAAATTGGATTGACATATATTTATGGTATTGGTAAAACTACTTCTCAAAATATTCTTGAAAATACAGGGATTGATCCTGATACAAGAATTAAAGATTTAACTGAAGCTGAAATTTCAGATTTAAGAAGTGAAATTGATAATAACTATATTGTTGAAGGTGAATTAAGAAGAGAAAGAAGAGCTGATATCAAAAGATTAAAAGATATTGGTTGTTACCGTGGTCTTCGTCACCGCAGAGGTTTACCTGTACGTGGACAGAGAACTAAGACAAATGCTCGCACACGTAAAGGACCTAAGAAAACTGTTGGTGTAACAAGATCAAAACCAGTTAAGTAAGGAGGGAATTTAATTAATGGCTAAAAACAAGAAAAAACAGCGTAGAAGAAAAAAGGTTAAGCGTAATATAGAAAAAGGTCAGGCTCATATTAAGTCTACATTTAATAATACAATTATTTCAATCACTGATGAAGAAGGTAAGGTAATTGCCTGGTCAAGTGCTGGAAAAGTTGGTTATAAAGGTTCCAGAAAGAGTACACCTTTTGCTGCCCAGTTAGCTGCAGAAAATGCTGCTGAAGAAGCAAAGGATATGGGAATGAAAGAAATTGAAATCTTTGTTAAAGGACCTGGTTCTGGTAGAGAATCTGCAATTAGAACTCTGCAGTCTGCCGGTTTAAATATTACTTTAATTAAAGATATTACTCCTATCCCACATAATGGATGTAGACCCCCAAAAAGAAGACGTATATAAATTATATAATAGAAAGTTGAGGTGTAAAAATGGCAAGATATACAGGTTCAGTTTGTAAATTATGCAGGCGTGAAGGTGAAAAATTATATTTAAAAGGCGCCCGCTGTTATAGTGATAAATGTTCTTTTGATCGCAGACCTTATGTTCCAGGTGAACATGGTCAGGGACGTCAGAAGGTATCCGAATATGGTTCTCAGTTAAGAGAAAAGCAGAAAGTTAGAAGAATTTATGGAATTATGGAGAAGCAGTTCCGTAATTACTTCGAAAAGGCTGAAAATGAGACTGGTGTTACAGGTGTAAATTTCCTCCAGTTATTAGAAAGAAGATTGGATAATGTTGTTTATAGAATGGGTTTTGCAAGCTCCCGCAGTGAAGCAAGACAGTTTGTATTACACGGACATATTAAAGTTAATGGACGCAAGGTTGACATTCCTTCCTATGAAATTGATGTAGATGATGTTATTAGTGTTAAGGATTCCAGCCGCAAGTCCAAACGTTTTAAAGAAATCTTTGAATATAATGCTGACTTTGCTACACAGGAATGGATTAATTCTGATCTTGAAAAAGCTGAAGGTACAGTTGTTGCATTACCAGAGAGGGAAGATATCGATTATCCGGTAGAAGAGCACCTGATTGTCGAGTATTATTCACGGTAAATGAATACCCTCAGTCATAAAATTGTTAATTTAAGGAGGGTAAGCTGATAAGATGATAGAAATTGAAAAACCACGTGTGGAAAGACTTGAAAGTGATGAAAACTATGGTCGTTATGAAATTTCTCCTTTAGAAAGAGGATATGGGACTACTCTTGGTAATTCACTGCGTCGCATCTTGCTTTCTTCTCTACCTGGAGCTGCACTTACTTCAGTTAAAGTAGAGGGTGTAAAGCATGAGTTTTCGGCTATTCCAGGAGTAGTTGAAGATATGACAGATCTAATTTTGAATCTAAAAGAGGTAGTTGTTAAGTATTCTGGAGAAGAACAGACAACTATTCGCTTAGAAGCAGAAGGAGAAGGAGAAGTAACTGCTGGTGACTTTATTTCTTCAGGTGATGTACAGGTTGTTAATAAAGATCACCATATTGCTACTTTAGCAGAGGATGGAAGACTTGTTTTAGAAGCAACTGTCGATAAAGGTAGAGGTTATCATACCGCTGAAGAAAACAAGGATCTTTTTGATAATGTGATTGGTTTAATTCCAATAGACTCTTCTTACAGTCCTATTGAAAGAGCCAATTTTAATATCGAAAATACCAGAGTTGGTCAGGTAACTGATTTTGACCGTCTGGTACTGGAAGTAAATACTAATGGTAGTATTCATCCTGATGATGCTATCAGTCTTGCTGCTAAAATCATGGTTGAGCATCTTGAACTGTTTATTAATTTGACAGATGAAATTGAAGATGTAGAAATTATGGTAGAAGTAGAGGAAGAAGAAAAGGATAAAATCTTAGATACAACAATTGAAGAATTAGAGCTTTCTGTTCGTTCTTCTAATTGTCTAAAGCGGGCCGGTATCAACACAGTTGAAGAACTTGTTGATAAAACTGAAGATGATCTAATGAAGGTTCGTAATCTGGGTAAAAAATCCTTACAGGAAATTAAAGATAAATTAGATGAACTTGATTTAGATTTAAAAGAGAATGAAATTTAAGGAGGGATTTTAGGTGGCTAAGCGTAAATTACAGAAAAGATCTTCTCATCGTCAGGCGATGTTTAGAAATATGGCAACATCACTGTTTCGTGAGGGAAGAATCGAAACTACACTACCTAAGGCTAAAGAATTAAGATCTTATGCTGAGAAACTTATTACTGCTGCTAAGACTAATAATCTGGCCTCAAGACGCAGAGTGATGAGTAAAATCAAAGATAAAGAAGTAGTTACTAAATTATTTGATGAAATTGCACCTCAGTATGCAGAAAGACCTGGTGGTTATACAAGGATTTTAAAGATGTATCCCCGTAGAGGAGATGCAGCAAAGAAAGCAATTATTGAACTGGTAGAATAATACTGAATGTAGGTGTTAATATGAGCCTGATAGAAATAAATGGGGTAGATTTTCTTTATCAAAATGACAACAGTGATAGACCGGCACTGCAGAATATTAACCTGCAGATAGAGGCCGGTGATTTTGCTGTTATTATTGGTTCAAATGGTTCGGGCAAATCTACCCTGGCAAAGTTATTAAATGTACTCTTAACTCCCTCTAAAGGAGAAATTTTTGTATCCGGTTTAAATACTAATAATCGTGATAATACCTGGAAGATTAGACAAAAAGTAGGGATGGTTTTTCAAAATCCTGATAATCAGCTTGTTGCTTCCATGGTAGAAGATGATGTAGCATTTGGACCTGAAAATTTAGGGATTCCAACCGAAGAGATTCGTCAGAGAGTGGATAAATCTCTTGAAATGGTAGGAATGGCTGGATTTCAAAAATTTGCCCCTCATAAATTATCTGGTGGGCAGAAACAGAGAGTCGCAATTGCCGGGGTTATTGCCATGGAACCTGACTGTATAGTTCTTGACGAACCGACTGCAATGCTTGATCCGCAGGGTAGAAAAGAAGTGATGGAAACAGTACAATATTTAAACAAAGAAAAAGGAATTACTGTTGTCCATATAACTCACTTTATGGAGGAAGCGATAAATGCAGATAAGGTTATTGTTATGAACCAGGGTCAGATTTTGCATAAAGGGAGTCCAAAATCCATTTTTAGATTAGTTGAGCAGTTAAAAGACGTAAACTTAGATATACCTGTTGCAGTTGAAGTTGCTGAATATCTGCGGCGGGAAAAGATAGAAATTCCTGATATTTTGAGCATAGACGAGTTGGTGGATGCTTTATGCTAATTGAATTAGATAACGTAAGCCATGTCTATCAGGATGAAAATAATGTTAAAGCTTTAACTGATATTAATTTAGAAATCAGTCGTGGAGAATTTATTGGTATAGTAGGACATACTGGTTCCGGTAAATCCACCTTAGTGCAGCTTTTTAATGGTCTGATTATACCAAGTTCTGGCACTGTTAAAGTTAATGGAAAAAACATTACTAATGAAAAAAGTAATCTAAAAGAAACCAGACGTCACGTTGGTTTGGTTTTTCAGTATCCTGAGCATCAATTATTTGAAGAAACTGTATATCAGGATATAGCTTTTGGGCCTAAAAATCTTGGTTTAGATAAGGATGAGATTCAGAACAGAGTTAAAGAAGTTATGGAGCTGGTGGGACTGGATTATCAGGAATTTAAGGATAGATCTCCATTTAATTTAAGCGGTGGTCAGCAGCGTAAAGTTGCTATAGCTGGTGTGCTGGCTTTAAAACCAGATGTATTAGTTCTGGATGAACCCAGTGCAGGACTGGATCCACAGGGAAGAAAACAGCTGGCAGAACTATTAAAATATCTTTACCAGGAGCTTGAAATGACAGTTATATTAATTTCTCATCGGATGGAAGAGATAGCTGAACTTGCCAGTAGAGTTATTGTAATGCATCAGGGAGAAATTGTAATTGATGATACTCCTGTTGAAGTTTTTTCTCGAGAACAGGAGCTGCATAAACTTTCTCTTGATCTTCCTCAAATCACAGAAATTCTACATCGTTTAGATGAAAAGGGTTTGAAAGTAAATACTGATTTATTTTCTATATCTGAGGCATCAGCCGAAATAATTAAAGCGTTGAGGAGCAAATAATATGCTTAAAGATATAACAATTGGTCAATATATAGCTCGTGATTCTATTATACATGCTCTGGATGCCAGGATAAAAATTATAATAACAACTATTTTAATAATTGCTTTATTTACAATTGATACATTTAGTGGATTTGGATTTTTTTCTGCCTTTATTCTGGTAGTTGTCTTATTATCCAAAATCTCAATCAAAAAAGTACTCAAGGGATTAAAACCAATTCTGATTCTGGTATTGTTTACTCTTTTTATTCATATATTTTTAACCAAAGGCGGTCAAGTTCTTTGGTCCTGGAAATTTATTTCTATTGAATCCGAAGGAGTATATACTGGTTTTTTTATGGTAAGTAGGATTTTTATTTTAATACTGTTTACCTCACTCTTAACTTTAACTACTTCTCCCTTACAGCTTACTGATGGAATAGAGTATATTTTATCACCTTTAAAAAGATTTGGAGTACCGGCCAGCGAACTGTCCATGATGATGACAATTGCTTTAAGGTTTATTCCAACTTTGCTGGAAGAGGCAGATAAAATTATGAAAGCTCAGCAGGCCAGAGGAGCTGATTTTGAATCTGGGAATTTAATTCAGAGAGCTAAAAGTTTAATTCCTTTACTGGTACCATTATTTATTAGTGCTTTTAGAAGGGCTGATGATCTTGCTCTTGCCATGGAATCCAGATGCTATAGAGGAGGAGAAGGAAGAACAAGATTACACGAACTAGAATTTAGATATTATGATTTTATTGCTTTAATCATTATTGTTATTCTGGCAGTTGCTGTATCATTTTATTAGGTGAGATAAAAAATGAAACAAAATTATAAAATTATAATAGAATATGATGGCAGTAATTATAGTGGCTGGCAGATTCAAAAAAATACCAGTCAAACAATACAGCAGAAGTTAGAAAATGCTCTTACTAAAATTAATAAAAAAAGGGTTAGAATTACAGGTGCTGGAAGGACAGATGCCGGGGTTCATGCGGCTGGTCAGACGGCAAATTTCTTTCTGGATGTAGATATACCACCTCATAAAATTCCTATTGCCTTAAATAGTGAATTACCTGCTGATATTATTTGTAAAAAAGCTGAAAAAGTGGAGGAAGATTTCCACGCTCGTTACGATGCACGGGGCAAAAAATATAGATATAGAATTTTAAACAGTAATTTTAATTCAGTTTTTGTCCGCAATTTTGTTTATAATGTTTATAAAAAACTTGATATAAAAATTATGCAGAAAGCAGCCAATGTTTTTGTAGGCTCTCATGATTTTGCTGCTTTTTGTGCTGCAGGATCTTCTGTTGAATCAACAGTAAGAGAAATTTATTCTTTAGATCTTTATGCAGCTGATAATGGTGAAATTTGGATTGATGTTATGGGAAATGGTTTTTTATATAATATGATTAGAATTTTAGCCGGTACACTTATTGAAACCGGTCTTGGTAAGAGAAGCCTGTCAGAAATGAAATATATTCTGCAGAGTTGTGATCGAAATAATGCTGGTTTTACTGCTCCGGCTCAGGGTTTAACTTTATTAGAAGTCTTTTATGGTTAATTTATATTCGTTTAACTTGACAAAAGCAGAAGATTGTATTAAAATTACTATGAATTATTCTGTCCAACAACTAGCCCCGTTGAGAATAATTTCATGTAATTATAGAGAGTATTTTAATTAAGGAGGTATAGATTTATGTCAACATATATGGCCAAAAACGAAAATGTAGAGTGCAACTGGTATGTAGTTGATGCTGCAGATAAAACTTTAGGTAGACTGGCATCTGAGATTGCTCAGTATATAAGAGGAAAGCACAAACCTACTTTTACTCCTCATGTAGATATGGGAGACTATGTAGTTGTAGTAAATGCGGAAAAAGTTAAATTAAGTGGAAAGAAGTGGGATGACAAGAAACATTATAGTCATACAAATCATCCTGGTGGTATTAAAGAAGTTACTTATAAAGAACTTCGTGACAAAGATCCTGAATTTATTATTGAAAAAGCAGTTAAGGGTATGTTACCACACAATAAACTTGGTAGAAAGATGTTTAAAAAATTAAAAGTATATAGTGGACCTAATCATCCACATCAGGCTCAACAGCCAGAAAAATTAGAACTTTAATTCTGAAAGGAGGAATTTAATAGATGGCTTCTGAAGTACAATATAGAGGTACAGGTCGTAGAAAAACTTCTACAGCTCGTGTACGCCTGCTGCCTGGAGATGGAAAGTTTTTAGTAAATGACAAAGAAATTGATAACTATTTTAATAGAAAATCTTTAATTAAAGATATTATGTCACCTTTAGAATTAACTAATACCGATGGAACTTTTGATGTCTTAGTTAATGTAAAAGGTGGAGGACTTTCAGGACAGGCTGGAGCAGTTCGTCATGGTATTGCTAGAGCACTGCTTGAAGTTGACAAAGATTATCGTGGACCACTTAAGAAAGCTGGTTACTTAACTAGAGACTCCCGTATGGTTGAGAGAAAGAAATATGGTCGCAAAAAAGCGAGAAAAAGTCCACAGTTCTCAAAAAGATAATATTTATTTTCATTTTATTACAGGCAGAGCTCAGGCTCTGCTTTTTTCTTTTTTATAATCTTACTTTTAGTTAATTATTTTAAAACTGAGCATCAAAATATCAATCCAGAAAAAATTATTACAATAACTAAGACTCATAAAAGAACTTAGTACAGCTGTCTGAGCAAAGAAACCTCCTGTTTCTAGCTCAGCTCAGAGCGTCCGTGCTCTTCGGCTGCCCTAAGCTCTTTTATTCATCAAGTTATAATAAAATAATTTTTTAGTCACTCATTTTGATGCTCAGTTTTAAAATAAAATATTTAAATAGATTATAAAAAAGTAAAAAAACATGCCTTCGGGTCTTAGGTGTTTTTTTATCAGTTGATTTGTTGTATAATATATTATAGAGAAATTAGTTCTAAAGTTTAATTTTTCAAAAGAACATTAAACTTTAACTGTATTTGTTGAATGCTTATAAACCGGAGGTGAAATTTATGGGAGTTAAATGTGCTGCTCTGTTGCCCCATCCACCGATTGTGATCGAAGAAATTGGCGGGAGGGAGTTAAAAAAGGCAGAGAAGACTGTTCAGGGTTTTAAAAAGACGGCTGCAGAAATAGCAGAATTTAAAAATGAACTTGATTTAATTGTTTTTATTACTCCCCATGGGCCAGTTTTTCGTTCCACAGCTTCCTTAATAATTAAGGATCAGCTTGAAGGTGACTTTGGAGATTTTGGTTTTTCAAAGCTTAAATTTAAAGAAAAATCTGACACTAATTTTGCTGAAAAATTGTTGGCAAATACCGGAGAAAAAAATCTGGCATTACAGGCACTTAGAAAAGATGACTTAGTGAATTATGGAATTGATCAGGAACTGGATCATGGGATTATGGTACCTTTAAATTATTTAGAAAAATCAGGGATTAAAAAACCTTTACTTCCAATATCTATTGGCTTTATCTCCTATCAGGAACTTTATAAAATAGGTAAGGAAATCGCAAGAACGGCAGCTGAGCTGGATTATAAAATTGCTGTCATTGCCAGTGGTGATCTATCACATCGTTTAAAGAAAGGAGCTCCTGCCGGCTATAATTCTGAAGCACACATTTTTGATGAGAAACTGATTGAATATTTTAAAGCAAAGGATTTTGATTCTATCTTAAATTTTGATCAAAAGCTGGTTGAAAAAGCTGGAGAATGTGGTTTGCGGCCAATTGTAACTATGTTGGGAGCACTTAATAATTTGGAGGTTGAGCTTAAAGTTAATTCCTACGAAGGACCTTTTGGTGTCGGTTATGGAACTATTTTTATCAAAGCAGAATCAATATAAATTATTTTTAATTAGTAGTGAGGAGTGATTATGATGAAAGAAGCTAAGTTTATTACTGATTTAGCCAGAAGAGCAGTTGAAGAATACATTGTTTCAGGTAAAGAAACGGAATTTGAAGAAACTGAGCTGCCAGAAATTTTAAAAAAAGAAGCAGGAGTATTTGTAACATTAAAGAAAAATGGTAAGTTAAGGGGCTGTATGGGAACTTTTAGACCTGTACAGAAAAATGCAGCTTATGAAATTATCAGTAATGCTATGACAGCTGCTGAAAATGATCCTCGTTTTCCAGAAGTAAAAAAAGAGGAGTTAAATGAGATTTCAATTTCTGTAGATATTTTATCTGAGCCGGAAAGAGTGAGAGATAAGTCTGAACTTGATCCTAAAAAATATGGTATATTGGTTAAAGGTGGTCATCAAACAGGTCTTTTATTACCTGATTTAGAAGGGATTAAAACAGCTGAGAAACAGCTGAATATTGCCAAAAGAAAGGCTGGATTAAGGGAAGATGCTGAGGTAGAGATTTACCGTTTTACTGTAAGCAGGTTTGATGAAAATGACTGAACTTTACCCGGCACAGTTTTATCAGCGGACGGATAAAGGAATTGTTAAATGTGATCTCTGTCCTCATAATTGTCGGATTTCCAGTAATAAAACTGGAATATGTCAGGTTAGAAAAAATATTAAGGGAAAATTATATTCATTAAATTATGGCCAGGTATCTTCTCTGGGGATTGATCCTGTCGAAAAGAAACCACTTTATCATTTTCATCCGCAAAAAAGAGTGCTTTCTCTTGGCAGCTGGGGCTGTAACATGAGCTGTACCTTCTGTCAGAACTGGCAGATTAGTCAGCAGAAACCGGAATTGAGAGAATTTAAACCTGACGAGATTGTTGAAACTGCTCTTAAAAAAGATATTGGTTTAATTGCCTATACCTATTCAGAACCTACAGTTTTTTATGAATATATGCTTGAGACAGCTAAAATTGCGTCTGAGAAGGGTTTGAAAAATATTCTGGTTAGTAATGGTTTTATTAATCAAAAACCTTTAGAAAAGCTTATTCCATTCTTAGATGCAGCAAATATTGATTTAAAAGCATTTAATCAGAATTTTTATCAAAAAGAGTGTGGTGGGTCATTAGAGCCGGTAAAAAGAACAATTGAAATACTTGCTCACGAAGTACATCTGGAAATAACAAATCTAATTATTACTGAATTAAATGATAATCTGAGCGAGATAGAAGAACTTTTTAAATGGCTGGCTCAAATTAATAGACAAATACCTCTTCATTTGAGCAGGTATCATCCAGCTTATAAATTAAATAAACCTCCTACAGATTTAGAAATAATGAAAAAAGCCTATCATTTAGCCAAAAAGCATCTGGACCATGTTTATTTAGGAAATGCAATTATAGAAAATACTGCTGATACTTACTGTAATAAATGTGGAGAGAAGTTAATTAAGAGAAAAGCTTATCAGGTAAAAAATATGCTTGAAAATAATAAATGTCCTGAATGTGGTACAGAATTATATGGTGAATTTTAATTATGGAAATTTCGCTGCTGATTGACTATAAATTGGTAACTTTCTAAATTTTTTGCTGCTAATAAAAACGTACTAAAGCAAATGATAATTATCAAATAATTTTAAATTTTGTTTTTTTATAAATTAGCTTGACAGCAATTATTAGTGCTGCTATACTCTAGTTAAGCTCATATAATACTATAAGACTAATAAGGAGGGCTTAATAATGAGAAACAAAAATGTAAAATGTGATGTATGTGGAAGTCAGAACTGGTCTGGTGCACTCTATTGTGAAAAGTGTAGTGGAGACTTATATCATAACCATAATGACGAAAAAATTGCAGCAAAGATTGATCAGGTAAATAAAATCTTTAAGCTGTGGGAGTAAGTGTAAGTTAAATATGGAATTAAAAAGGTCGGCCGCTGGCCGGCCTTTTGCGTTATTGAGAAAATTAATTTAAATAATCACAAAATCGAAACCATAAATAAAAACTATGTAAAGTGTTAAAAAATAGCTGTAAAAAACAATTGGAGTAAATAAATTATAGTCACTTGTAATATAAAGATAGTTGCTTATGATTACCGAAAGAAAAATAATCATGATAAAACCCGGATTAAATTCTAAAAACAGAACTGAAGCAAACAGACCACTAAAAATTACGGCAAAAAAACTAGGTAGATAAAGATTAAATAATGAAAATATTACTTTATTAAATAAAAATTGTTCAACACTGGCCGTAAACAGAAGGATAATAAAAACTAAAATTAAGAGAGGTAAATCACTATAGATAACTTTTAAAATATCTCCTTTTAACTGAAGAGGAAAAAAACTTCCTTTAACTTCAGGATTGTAACTAAGATTAATTAAAATTACTCCAGCTGTTAAAAGCATAAGGACAATAAATAGGGATTTAAAATTAATTTTTTTTCCGCTAAATTTAAAACCAAGGTCAGTAAAACTGAAGTCATAAAGCAGATTAAAATAACTATAGATTATAAATAAAAAGACAATATGAGAAAGGATATTAATAGCAAAAGCTAAAATTTCATTAATATAAATTAAAGAAGTAAAATCTTTTTCGATAATAAAGTAACTGCTCAGGGTTATTAAATACCAGGCAGCAATAACTATCAAAAAATCTTTGTAGTTAAGACGCTGATCGGAAAAGATGTTATTTTTCAAAAATATCACCTCCTCTCTACTAATTCTATTAAAAATTGATGATTCCTTTAAAATATTAATTTTTTGTGTTGTTTTAAAAAATATGCAGGGTTTGGGCTGTCTTTTGCCGAATATTTAAAGTAAGAGGTGATAAAATTGTCCTGGAAAGTTATAACTAGTTTATTAGACATCTTTATAATTGCTTTTATTATTTACTATTTACTTAATATTATCTCGGGCACAAGAGCGGTGCAGTTAATTAAAGGACTGGGCTTAATTTTTTTAGTTGCTTTATTTGCTCAGCTCCTGGAGCTGAATACTGTTAATTGGTTTTTAGACAGCTTTTTGACTATTATCATGGTAGCACTGCCAATAGTTTTCCAGCCTGAATTAAGGAGAGCTCTGGAGCAAATTGGGCGTGGAGGGTTTCTTAAGGAACAGTTCTGGCAGAACTGGGGGCCAAAAGAAATTAATGAAATTGTAATGGCTACAGCCGAAATGTCAGAGCAAAAAACAGGAGCTTTAATTGTTATTTCACGTCGAGTTGGCCTGAAAAATTATATAGAAACAGGAATAGAACTCGACTCCAGAATTAGTAAACAGTTATTATTCAGTATTTTTCAACATCAATCACCTCTACATGATGGAGCTGTAATAATTGAAAATGGTACAGTTCAGGCAGCAAGCTGTTTTTTAAATCTTTCCACTCGTTCTGACATTAATCCGCGTTTGGGAACAAGACATCGAGCAGCGATTGGCATTACAGAGGAATCTGATGCTCTTGCAATAGTAGTTTCCGAAGAGACCGGTGTGATTTCAGTTGCAGAAGATGGCCAGCTAAGCCGTCATTTAGATACAGCTGAACTGAGAGAAACTCTGGCTCACAGTTTTGAAAAATCTAAAGAAAAATCTTTTATGAGGAGGCATCTATAAATGTTTTCTCTAACTGAAAATCAAAAAAAATTAATTCTTGCGTTTTTTATAGCAGTTTTACTCTGGGGTTATGCTAATAATCAAACGGCTAATGTTTTTAATTATGGAGAAGAGCAGGCAGCTTCCTTTTTGCTGGATATTGAAGTCAGGAACTTACCGGAAAATTATCAACTGGAGTCAATGTCAGTGGAAAGAGCAGTAGTTAGAGTTGATTATGTTTCTTATTTTTCTAAAATTAACAGATCAGATATTAGAGCCTATGTTGATTTACGCAGTGTTGATCCGGGAGATAATATGAAAATAGTTGAAATTGAATTACCAAGTTCCGCCAGATTGCTCGGAGTAGATCCGGGTTATATACTGGTTAAAGTCAGTAAGAAAGAAGAGTAAAAGATTAGTCCAATATTTTGGTTTGTAAATTTATTTGATAATATTTAAACTGAGGTGGGTATTTTGGAAAAAAAGTTATTTGGTACTGATGGTGTACGTGGGGTGGCCAATCATGAATTAAAAGGGGAACTTGCTTTTAAACTGGGAAGAATTGGAGGTTATTATTTAAGCAGAAATTCTGAGCAGGAAAAACCGGTGGTGGTAATCGGTAAAGATACAAGGCTGTCTGGTGATATGCTGGAGGCAGCATTAATGGCAGGTTTGACTTCAGTTGGGATTGATGTTTATAGATTAGGAATAATTCCAACACCCGGGGTTTGTTATTTAAGCAGGACTAAAGAAGTAGCAGGTGGAATTATGATTTCAGCCTCTCATAATCCAACAGCAGACAATGGAATTAAATTTTTTGATGGAGAAGGGATCAAATTAAGTGATCAGGCCGAACTGGAGATTGAAGAATTAATTTTTAATGATCATTCAGAAGAATTACCATATCCAATTGATAAAGAAATTGGTCTTGTGGAAGAAAAATACAGCTGGATTGATGAATATATTAGTTTTGTAATTGAAAGCTCAAATCAAAAATTAAATGGTTTAAAAGTAGTAATTGACTGTGCAAATGGAGCTGCTTATCAGGCCTCTCCTGCAGTATTTGAGGAACTAGGTGCGGAAGTTGTTGTAATTAATAATCATCCTAATGGCGAAGAAATTAATGTTAACTGTGGTTCCACTGCTCCTGGACTGGCAGCAGAAAAGGTGATTGAGACAGGAGCAGATCTGGGGATAGCTCATGATGGTGATGCAGATCGAGTAATTTTAATTGATGAAAACGGAGAAATTGTAGAAGGAGACAATATTATGGCTGTTGCTGCCAGGGACATGATAACCGAAAATAAATTGAATAAAAAGACTGTAGTAACCACTAAGTACAGCAATCTGGGCTTAAAAGAGAGTCTGGCTGAAGTTGGAGCTGAACTGGTAATAACCAAAAATGGAGACCGTTACGTGCTGGCAGAAATGCTGAAAAATGACTATAAACTTGGTGGCGAAAAATCAGGTCATATTATTTTTAGTGAATATAATACAACAGGTGATGGAATTTTAACTGCAGTTAAAATTGCTTCTATTATTAAGAAAAAAGAAAAGTCACTTTCTGAGTTAAAAGAAGTGATGAGCTACTGGCCACAGCTGCTGGCAAATGTGGAAGTAAATCAGAAAGAAGGCTGGGAACAGAATTCCAAAATTACTGCAGAAATTAAAGCAGCCAAAAATGAAATAGGAAGCTCAGGTCGAGTTTTTGTTCGTGCTTCTGGAACCGAACCGCTGATTCGAGTAATGCTGGAAGGTAAAGAAGAGGAGCTTTTAAATAAGTGGGAGTTCAGGCTAAAAGAGTTAATTAGAGAAGAATTGAATTAAAAATTTGCTATTTATAGTAATTTATAATAGAATTAAATTTGTCTTTATTGGTATTTGTGCAATTTTATTTGCCAAATTGCTAAAAGTAATAAGGGGGGTGATTTAAAAGTTGAGAGAGAAAAGCGCCAGAACCTGATTGCAACGGGATTTTAATCAGGTGGACGAGGAAGAAGGTTATCGAAATTTCGGCGGATGCCTTCAGGCAGTGGCTGTTCTGCCTAAATTTTATTTCTTAAAATCAGCGGGTAATTGCTGAGACAAAGGGGATAAATAGCAGCTGACAATTAAATATTAAAAAAACAAACGGAGGTTAAGATAATATATGTGCGGAATTGTTGGTTATATTGGTGAAAAAAAGGCAGCTCCGATACTGCTTTCTGGACTGAAAAAGCTTGAATATAGAGGTTATGATTCAGCTGGGATTGCTGTTCAGGAACAAGAAGCTGTTAAAATTGTTAAAAAGGAAGGTAAATTAGATAAATTAAGATCAAGTGCAGAAAAAGAAATTTTTACTGGGGGAACCGGAATCGGCCATACCAGATGGGCTACCCATGGTAAACCATCTGATTTAAATTCACATCCTCATACAGATTCTTTTTCGAAGATTGTAATTGTGCATAATGGAATTATTGAGAATTTTAGGGAGTTAAAAGAAGAATTACTCCAAAAAGGCCATCAATTTAAATCTGAGACCGATACAGAAGTAGCTGCCCATTTGATTGCCAGCTACTATGAGCAGACCAATTTAAAGGAAGCTGTGATTAAAGCAGTTAAAAAGCTGGAGGGTTCTTTTGCCCTGGCAGTGATGTCCTATACAGAAAAAGATAGAATTATTGCTGTGCGAAAAGATAGTCCTTTAATTGTTGGTTTGGGCGAAAATGAAAACTTTCTGGCTTCCGATATTCCCGCTTATCTTGAACATACAGATGATTTTTATATTCTGGAAGACGGAGAAATTGCTGATATTAGAAAAGATAAGGTCAGTATTTACTCTTTTAACGGTGAGGTAATTACTGATAAAAATAAGACTAAAATTGACTGGGATGCAGAGATGGCTGAGAAACAGGGATATGAACATTTTATGCTCAAAGAAATTCATGAACAGCCTGAATCATTAAAAAGGTTGCTGGAAGATAATTTAAAAGATGGAAAAATTGATTTAACTAAAAGCGGCCTGGAATCCGATTGGCTGAATAATTATGACAAAATTCATGTTGTAGCCTGTGGAACTGCCTATCACTCGGGAGCACTGGCCAAGTATTTACTTGAGGATAAACTTCGAATTCCGGTTGAAGTTGAAGTGGCAAGTGAGTATCGCTATCGTAATCCAATCATTAATGACCGGACTTTAATGATTGTAGTTAGCCAGTCAGGAGAAACTGCTGACACCCTGGCAGCTTTAAGATTAGCAAAAAAAGAAGGGGCAAGGGTGCTTGCTCTAACTAATTCTCGTGACAGCAGCATTGCCCGGGAATCAGATATGGTAATTTATTTAAAAGCCGGGCCAGAAATAGCAGTTGCTTCTACAAAGGCTTATACAAACATGGTAGCAGCCTTTTATATTCTACTAATTGATGGAATGAGGCAGCGTCAGGAGATTGCAGAAGAAACGGAAAAGAAATATACTTCTGATTTGATTAAATTACCTGAGATGATCAGACAGTTGAGTGAACAGTCAAAAGAAAAAATTAAGCAGATTGCTGATAAATATGCTCAAAAAGAAAATATCTTTTTTATTGGACGTAACACAGATTATACACTTGCCCTTGAGGGAGCTTTAAAATTAAAGGAAATCTCTTACATTCATGCAGAGGCCTATCCAGCTGGTGAATTAAAACATGGAACACTGGCTCTAATAGAAGATTATGTACCGGTTGTTGCTCTGGGCAGTAGAGCTGATATTTTCCCAAAACTGTTTAGTAATTTAAAGGAAGTTAAAGCCCGCGGAGCTGAAACCCTCTTAATTACTGAAGAGGATCAGGAGTTTGAAGCTGATAGTGTTGATCATTTAATCGAACTGCCATTATTGAATAAGGATTTTGCTGGTTTGCTGGCGATCATTCCACTCCAATTGCTTGCCTATTATACTGCTCTAAATTGTGGGGAAGATATTGATCAGCCACGAAATCTGGCAAAAAGTGTTACTGTAGAATAAAAGATTATTTTTTGAAGTTTATATTATAATATGACAAAAACAGACATCAAACCGGGCCTATAAATAGGTCCGGTTTTTTGCATTTAGCTCATAATTTTAATATAATTAAAGTACAATGATTAAGAATAATTTGGTTTGAAGAAAGGAAATATATGATTTTAGGAACCGGTATTGATATAGTAAAAAATAAGCGAATTAAAAGCTTAATAGAAAAATATGAAGATCGATTTTTAAAAAAAATATATACTGAGGCTGAAATTGAATACTGTCAGCAGAAAATTAATTCAGCAGCATCTTTTGCAGCACGTTTTGCTGCCAAAGAAGCAGTTTTAAAAGCGCTGGGAACAGGAATGAGAAAAAATAGCTGGCAGGACATTGAAGTTTTGAATGATGAATTAGGAAAACCTGAAGTCAAATTATCCGGCTCTACAAAATTCAGAGCTAAGGAACTTAATGTAAGCTCAATCTTTATTTCTATTTCGCACGAAAAAGACTTCAGTGTTGCTCAGGTTATTATGGAAGGAGCAGATTAAATGGAAGTTTTAACTCCCCAGATGATGGCAAAATGTGACCGTGAAACTATTGATTCAGGTTATCCGGAAATCTTATTGATGGAAGCAGCTGCTTATGGAGTTGCCAGAATAGCAGTTGAAATTTTAAAAAAAGAATTTGAATTTAAAGCTAAAGCAGAACTTAAGTTAACTTTTTTAGTAGGTAAAGGTAATAATGGTGGTGATGGACTGGCTGCTGCAAGAATATTAAAAAATTGGGGCTATCAGCCAGAAATTATTTTCAGTACAGAAGCTGAAAAATTAAAGGGAGTTAACAGCAAAAATTATGAACTGGCCAGTTTAAACCAGGTTAAATATTATCATTTTAGTGATTTAAAAGAGGCTCAATTTTTAAGTAAAATAGAAAATAGTGATTTGATTATTGATGCACTTCTGGGAACTGGAATTAAAGGGGAACTAAGAGGTAATATTAAGAATATAATTAATCTAATTAATCAGAAACGACAGTCAAAACCATTAACCCTTGCTGTGGATATACCATCAGGTGTGATAGGTGAAAATGGAAGAATAGCTGGTGAAGCTTTAAATGCTGATTATACTGTAACAATGGCTGCCTACAAGAGAGGACTGCTATTATATCCCGGAAGAGATTATTGTGGTCAGATTAAGGTAGTTAGTATTGGAATTCAGCCGGAAACTATTGAAAAAAATAGTGACTCTCTTAAAGCTTTTAAGCAGCAGGAAGCAGTTAGATTAAAACCTGATCGAATAAATAACGGGCATAAGGGTAGTTTCGGAAAAGTGGCTGTTCTCGCGGGTTCTAGAGGGATGACCGGAGCTCCACTTTTAAGTACAAAGGCAGCCCTGAGAAGTGGTTCAGGCTTAGTCTACCTTTTAACTGCAGAAGAAATTGAAGCCCAGACTTCAGTTCAGTTAGAAGAGGTTGTTGGAATTCCACTTGTTTCAAAAAAGGGAATGGTTAGTGCTAACTCATTTCCTCAAATTCTTCAATTTTCAAAAAAAGTAGATTTGCTTGCTGCTGGTCCGGGACTGGGAAGAAGTTCTGAAATATCTGATTTAATGGAAAAAATTTTAAAAGAATTAGAACTGCCTCTGATTCTGGATGCCGATGCAATTAATGCAATTAAAAATCTAGAACTGTTAAAAAAATATAAAGGAGAACTTATTTTAACTCCTCACCCTGGTGAAATGTCTGCATTGACAGGGATTAGTATTGAGGAGATCAATAATAATAGAATAGAGGTTGCCCGAGATTTCGCAGAAGAGCATGGAGTTAACCTAATTTTAAAAGGAGCTGCAACAATAACGGCTGCTCCTGATGGTAGAGCTTATATTAATACGAGTGGCTGTAATGGCATGGCTACAGCAGGCAGTGGTGATGTTTTAACAGGTATAGTTTCTGCTCTCAAAGCACAGAAAATGAGCTGCTTTGAAGCTGCAGCACTGGCTGTTTATCTGCACGGTAGAGCTGGAGAAATTGCAGCAGCTAAAACTAGTAATTATGCTTTAATTGCTTCGGATATTATTGATAATCTGCCACAGGTCTGGCAGAGCTTAGAATAAAAGTTTTTTAAAAATATGTTTAGTATTTGTTTTTAAAATAAAATATTGTAGAGGAGTAGAAAATGATATTATCAGACAAAACAATAAAAAAAATGTTAGGCAAACAAGAATTAATTATAGATCCTATTGATGAAATGCAAATCCAACCAGCTTCAGTCGATATGAGGCTGGGAGATGACTTTTTAAAAGTAGATGAGAATTCTTTACCACTGATGACATTAAATGATCAGGTTAATTACGAAGAAGTGCGGGGTTCAGAAATTATTATCCCCCCACATTCTTTTTTACTGGCCACAACAAAAGAATACATCAAATTACCTGATAATTTGACAGCCTTTGTTGAAGGCAGAAGCTCAATTGGTAGAATGGGTCTTTTTATTCAAAATGCGGGTTGGGTTGACCCCGGTTTTGAAGGTCAGATAACTCTGGAACTTTATAATGCAAATCGTCTACCAATTAAACTGGAATCAGACCGCAGAATCTGTCAGCTTGTATTTGCCTCAATGGATAATGAAGCTGATAATCCTTATCGCGGTAAATATCAGGGACAAAAAAACACAGTAGGAACCAGAGTTTTTAAAGATCCAGAAAATAAAAAAAGATAAACCTGGAGGTGTAGTTATGGTAACTTTGGTAATTTCGGAAATAGATAAGAGAATTGGCCCCGGAGATATTGTTGGTGCTTTTATCAATGAAGCCGGGACTGCAAGTGATGATATAGGTAAGATTAATATAGATAAAAATAAAAAACAGGCTGAAGTAGAGGTTAATTGGGAATCAGCACCTCAAATTATTAGAGCAATGGACAACAATCAAATTGGGGGAGTTAAAGTTCAGGTAAGTGCTAAAAACCCAGATGATTTGATTGATAAGGAGATAATAAATTATTATAATCGGTTTCACGAATTAGTTGATTTAGAAAGACAGGAAGAGATAGATAGACATAAGCTGGAAATAAAATATTTATCAGCAAGAGAGCGGCAGGCTAAGGGACGTGCTTTATTAGAACTGCATGGAAAAGATAATGGAACCACTTTTGGTCATCGGCCTCTGGTTAAATTCACTTCTAAATATAAAGGTGAAAAACTGGCAGAAACTCAAATTACTCCCGGTGATCTAGTAATGATTAGTTTGGACAAACCTCTGCATCCTGATAACCCAACTGGAACAGTGGTAGAAAAAACTTCTTATTCAATCACAGTTGCTTTCGAGAGTCATCCTCCTGAATTTATCTATAATAAAGGGGTAAGGCTTGATTTGTTTGTTAATGATACAACTTTTCAGAGAATGTTTACTGCTCTTGATAAGATTAAAAATCCAGAGAATCAGCTGCAGGAGAAAAAAAGAGATATTTTACTTGAAAGAAAAAAGGCGGAGTCTGCTGCTAAAGTAGAGTTAGAGCTGGAACATCTCAATCAGTCGCAAAAAGCTGCGGTCGAGAATGCTCTTGCAGCAGAAGATATATATTTAATTCAGGGACCACCGGGAACCGGGAAAACAGTAACAGCAGTTGAGTTAATTGCCAGAGCAGTTGATTATGGTAATAAAGTGCTGGCTGCTGCAGAATCTAATACAGCAGTTGATAATCTACTTGAGCTACTGGCTGAAAAAGAGCTTAATGTAATTAGAATCGGACATCCAATCAGAGTTAATAAAAAATTAAGAGAGCATACTCTTGATGAAGTAGTTATGGAACATCCTGACTATCTCGAAGCCGAAAAATTGCGAGATGAGGTTTCAGATTTAATCAATCGACAGGAATCTTATATTTATCCAGGTGGTAAATATCGAAGAGGCTTATCTGACCAGGAGATAAAAAATTATGCGGAAAAGGATTTAGAACATCATGTTAGAGGAATTAGTCCAGAAGTTATAGGTGAAATGGCAAACTGGCTGGAACTACAGGAAAAAATCGATAGCTATTTTAGACAAATAGAACAGCTTGAAAATAAAGCTGTAGAAGAACTGCTGGATCAGGCTGATGTTATTTGTACTACCAACATTACAGCGGGTTCTGAACTGCTTGAAAATAGAGATTTTGATTTAAGTGTAATTGATGAAGCTACTCAGGCTACACAGCCAGCAGCATTAATTCCTTATTTAAAAGCTGAGAAAACAATTTTAATTGGTGATCATAAACAGCTGCCTCCTACAGTAGTAAATCAGGAAGCTGTCAGAAAGGGCTTGAGTGTTTCTCTTTTTGAAAAACTGATTGAAATTTATCCGGACCAACTGAGTTCTATGCTGGAAACTCAGTACCGGATGAACAGAGAAATTATGGGTTTTTCAAGTATTTATTTTTATAATAATAGTTTAAAAGCTGCTGATTCTGTAGCCGGACGAAAATTAAGCGATCTGGGTGTTAAAATTGATGAAGATCAGTGTTTTACAGAAAAATCTCTTAAGACAGAGTATCCAATGGTTTTTTTAGATACTAAAGAAATGAAAGCAAATGAGAGATCATTTGAGGGCTCAAATTCTTATGATAATCCTGTTGAATCAGAAATTGTACTTGATATACTTGATCGTGCCCTTAAATCTTCTCTTTCGGAAACGGATATAGCAGTGATTGCTGCTTATAAAGATCAGGTTGATTTAATCAATCAGCATAATAGTTTTAAAAATGTTGAGATTGATACAGTAGATGCATTTCAGGGTAGAGAAAAAGAAATGATAGTTTTTTCTGCTGTTCGAAGCAATCAGGAAAATAATATAGGTTTTTTAAGAGATCTACGCCGCCTGAATGTTGCCCTAACTCGGGCCAAAAGAAAAATGATATTTATTGGTGACAGCAGTACTATTTGTGAGTATGATGCATATGCAAAACTCCTTAAATATATCAAAAAAAGTGGACTTTATTATAAGCTTTAACTACTGATTTATAGACCTGATAGCTTATATCCATAATTTATAAATAAATGGATAGCTTTACAGGTCTATAAAATTTAAACTCGATCCAGTTATATCAGTAATCCGGACTGATTTTTTGATTGACAGAATTTGATTTTTGAGGTATAATTACATTATCTAAAGTGTTTTAAAATCATTTTATAATGAGGTGGTTAAACAGTGGAGAGGCTGCGCCGCAAAAGAAATTTTAGTAAGACAGAAAAAGAAGAAATTGCCAGAGAGATGGTAAAGGGCTATGAAAAAATGGCTGCAGTAAATGATGATCTTATTCGAAATGTTTCTCTACTTAAGGATGGGGCTAATTAGTCTCATCTTTTTTTCTTAATTTTCATTAAAAATTAAGCCCTTTGATTGATAATTATTTTCCGAATGATATAATAGAGACAGCTTAAAAACAGTGGAGGTGGGTCAGTTGTCCGAGAGCAGAAAGCTAAATATTGAACTTCCAGTCTATCTGGTAGAAGAAATTGAGCGTTATTGTAAAATTAATAACCAGCAGCGAAATAGCTTTTTAAATCAGGCGGTTAAGTTTTATTTAAAAGAATTAAAAAAAGAAGAGGTTCGCAATCATCTTCGGGATGGGTATAAAAAAATGGCCGGTCTTAATCAGCAGTTAGCTGATGAAGGATTATCAAGTGAGTGTTATTCATATTTATGCTATGAACAGAGACTGGTGGAGTGTGAAAAAATTGAAAGTAAAAAGGGGTGATGTTTTTTACGCAAACTTAAATCCAGTTGTTGGTTCTGAGCAGGGGGGAGTTCGGCCTGTATTAATCATTCAAAATGATATAGGTAATAAATACAGTCCAACAGTTATTGTTGCTGCAATTACTTCTCGGATTAATAAGGCTAAGTTACCAACTCATGTCGAGATTCCAGCTGATTATACAAATCTAGATAAAGATTCGGTAATTCTCCTGGAGCAGATAAGAACTTTAGATAAAAAACGTCTGCAGAGACATATAGCTCATTTAGGAGAGGATGTAATAGAAGATGTTAACCAGTCTATAGAAATAAGTCTAGGTTTAATTGAATTATAAATTATTCTTATCCTGGATAAGTTTTTTCTTCTTGACAGTGTGAAAAAAATATCATATACTTTTGATGAGTAATTTTTTATTGATTAAAGTGAATTTTATCACTATAAGTCATTTGTGGGAATATTTTACAAATTGCAAAAATGGCAATAATGAGATATTATTTAACTATGGAGGTTAAAAATGAAACTAAAAACTGTCAAGTCTCTTCTTAATACAGAAACTATCTTTGAAGCTTCTGATGAAAAAGATGAGTTAGAAGTTAAAAATGCCTGTGGTGCAGATTTGATGAGTGATGTACTGGCTTTTTCAAATGAAAAAACTCTTTTGCTTACTGGCTTGACTAATCCTCAGGTTGTTCGCACTGCTGAAATGATTGGGATTCAGGTGATTATTTTTGTTAGAGGCAAAGAGCCACAGATAGAAACTATTTCTTTAGCCAATCAGTTAAATATATTTTTATATTCCACAGACAAGCCTTTATTTGAAGCCTGTGGTCTTTTGTATAAAAATGGGATTGGACCGGAAGAGATGAATTATATAGAAACCTTCAAATAATTTGTTGGGAGTTGATTTTGTCTTTGCAAAAACAACAGATATTGAATAAAGAAATTGATAGTTTTGATTTTCAGAGTGGAGGAGAAGCTTCCAGTGATTTAAAAAATATTCTACGCAAACTGGGAGTTCCATCAAAAATAGTTCGTAAAACAGCAATAATTACTTATGAACTGGAAATGAATGTTGTAATCCATTCTCTTGGGGGGGAAATTACAGCTTTGATTTCTGAAGATGAGCTTGAAATAAGGGTTGATGACAGTGGCCCGGGAATTGAAGATCTTGATAAAGCTTTTACAGCAGGTTTTTCTACAGCTAGTGATGAAATTCGGGAGATGGGTTTTGGAGCTGGAATGGGACTTGTTAATGTTAAACGATATGCAGATCAGATTGATGTTAAATCGTCAAAAGATGCTGGAACACATGTGAAAGTAATAATTAATTTAGCTAATTAGCATTAACTAATCGCAGCAGGGGGTTAATAATGACCAGAAAGCATTCTGTACTCTTAAAAGAAGAAAAATGTGAGGGTTGTACTAATTGTGTTAAAGGCTGCCCTACCAAAGCAATCCGTGTTCATCAGGGGAAAGCCTGGATTAAAGAAGATTTATGTATTGATTGTGCAGAGTGTATCAGAGCCTGCGAATACCATGCTAAATATACTAAAACAGATCAGCTCGAAAAAATTGTAAAGACTTCGGATTATCCTGTATTATTAATACCACCAAGTTTCTATAGTCAGTTTTCGGCCGAAATATCTTCTCAAAAAATTAAAAAAGCCATACAAAATTTAGGTTTTCGAGCAGTTTTTGATGTTGCTGAGGCAGCAGCTGCCTTATCTCGTAAAACACTTGATTTTCTAAATAATAATCAGGGAAGTTATATATCAACCTCCTGTCCAGTAATAGTCAGATTGATTAAACTTCAATTTCCTGATTTAATTGAAATGCTAATTCCTTTAAAATCTCCAGTAGAATTAATTGCTGAAAGAATTGAGAGAAAGTTTAAAGAAGAAAAAAATATTAATCCAGATATTTTCTTTTTAACACCCTGTCCGGCAAAATTAACGACTGTTAACAGAGCTATCGGACAGAAAGAAAGTTTTTTAAGTGGAGCAATTGGGGTAGAAAATATTTATCAAAAGATTTATGAATCTCTTGCAGATATTGAACTGAAAACAGAAGCAGGAAGAGTAATCACTCTGGCGACAATCTGGGGTAGTGAGGGTGGAGAAGAGGGTATTTTGAAATCCTGGCAGGAACTTAATACTCTGAGTGTTTCCGGGATTAAAGAGGCAAAAAAATTGTTAAATGAAATTGAAAGAAATAATATACCTGATGCAATTAGGTATTTTGAACTTACTTCCTGCACAAATGGATGTATTGGTGGAGTTTTAAATGTAATTAATCCATTTCAGGCTCAGTTTAATTTGGAAGAAAGAATTAAAAAAATCAGGGAAATTACTCAAGCACATAATTTAGACTTTGAGAAAGATGATGATCAGTTTTATAATTTTGCACTTTCCGAAAGTATTACTGCTGATAATGTTTCCAAACTGGACAGTGATTTTAAAAAGGCTATGCAGAAGCTTGAACAGCTGCAGAAAGAAATTGATATTTTGCCTGGCTTAGATTGTGCAGCCTGTGGAGCTCCAGATTGTAAGACTTTTGCGGAAGATGTAGTTAATGGTCGTGCCAGCAGAGCAGATTGTATTTTTATGCTGCGGAAACAGCTTGGTAAACTTGCAGATGATCTTTCGATTCTGGCACACGAACTTCCGCCTGTTATGGCATCTCAAAAGGAGGAATCAGATGACAGTTAAAGAACTTGTAGATCAATTTGATTTGGAAGTAATTGCTGGCCCGGACTTACAAAAAGAAATTGATGGAGCTTATATTGGTGATTTATTGAGTAATGTAATGGCTCGTGCAGAAAAAGGAAATCTCTGGCTGACAGTGCAGGGACATCAGAATGTGGTGGCAGTAGCTCTTCTGGTTGAGCTATCAGCAGTTATACTGGTGGAGGATTTCGATTATGAAGAAAATGCAATACAAAAAGCCTGTCAAAAGGGAGTTAATCTTTTAAAAACAGGGAAAAAAAGTTATGATCTGGCCTGCAGTCTTTACGAAAGTAATATTTAAATGCAGAGATTAAAAGCTGATCTTCATCTTCATTCTGTACTTTCACCCTGTGGAGATTTATTAATGACTCCACTGGAGATAGTTAAAAAAGCAAAATCAGAAGGAATTGAAGTTGTGGCTTTAACAGACCATAATAGTGCCGAAAATGTAGAAGTATTTAAGTATCATTGTGAAAATCATAATTTGAATTTCATTCCTGCAATGGAGGTTGAGACAAAAGAAGAAATTCACATTCTTTGTTATTTTCCAGATCTTATGAAACTTTTTGAGTGGCAGCAGATTGTCTATGATAGTCTACCTAATCAGGCAAATGATGAGGACTTTTTTGGACCTCAAATAAAATGTGATTATAATGATCAATTTCAGAGTAAGGTAAACAGATTACTTGCAGCTGCAGTTGATTTGAATCTGGAAAAATGTCTAAATATGGTTTGTGAGTTGGGAGGTCTTGTTGTACCTTCTCATCTGGATCGAAAAAATAGTATTGTTTCTCAGCTTGGATTTATCCCACCTACACTTGAGTTGAGTACTGTAGAAATATCCAAAAATACTAATCCAGAATTTTTTTTAAATAAATTTCCTTTTATAAAAAATCTGCAGTTTATGCAGAATTCTGACAGTCATTATCTTAAGGAAATTAAAGCTTACCAGCAGCTGGTGCTTAAGGAATTTTCATTTGTTGAATTCAAAAAAACTTTACAAAAAAAAGATGGTCGTAAAATTGAATTAATTAAAACTTAATTTTAGGTGTTTGCAAAATAGGCAAAGAAAATAGTGAAAAACTGTAAGTGATGGGTTTAGTTCAATTTTTAGATTTAAAAAAATTGAATAAGGAAATGTTCTAATAAAATTAGACATGACAAAATGAACC
>Ga0182234_10061_pt1 | contig 52612 bp, 59 predicted proteins | sample hydfratesGB_TM_A_FD_145595 | JGI IMG/M metagenome (GOLD analysis project Ga0182234, IMG submission 145595) | Subsurface microbial communities from deep shales in Ohio, USA - hydraulic fracturing test GB_TM_A | ecosystem: Environmental > Aquatic > Deep subsurface > Shale gas/oil reservoir >...
TATTATTACCATCATCAGAAATATTACGGGAGAGCTTATTTTTACTGGAACGGATATATTTATGAAAATCAGTCCATGCAATTATATTTTTTCGATTATCTTTTAAGACAATAAACTTACGAGAAATAAGTCGGTTATCTTTTATTATTAGAGTATGTTCATAGACTGAAAAACGTATGACTGATGGCATAATAGCTCCTTAAAAGAGAATTTTATTCAAATAATTTAATGATGAAATGAGATTAAATTACATTTTATAACAATTTAATTTTCATATGTTTTTTCTTATTATTTCTTTTAGATTTTTTCTGGCTTTACTTACTCCAGACTCTAGTATTCTTTCTCTACATTGAAGGACCTGGGATAGTTCTTTATAGTTAAATTCCAGTATATCTTTAAAAAGTATAATTCCCTTATCTTCATCCTTTAGCATATCGATGCTAACCTTAATAAGATTGTCATCTAACTTTTCCTTCAAAAATTTCTCAGAGTTTTTACTGGTAGAGTCTCTTTGTTTAGGAATATCATCATAACCAAAATGAATAGGCTCATCTAAAGATGAAGGCTCTAATCTTTTCTTTCTTTTATAGTCAATGCAGGTTTTAAAAATTATCCTATAGAGCCAGGTATTAAAAGAAGAATTAACATTAAAATTTTCAATACTTTCAAATGCTTTGATTAAGGCTTTCTGAGATATATTTTTAGCATCTTCTTTGTCCATAAGGATTTTTAAAGCGATATTGTAAGCATATATTTTATGTTCTTCTATTAATTTTTCAAAAGCTTCTATATCACCTTTTTTACTTTTCTTAATAAGTTCTCTTTGCATTACAATATCGCTCCTGTATTTATTGTATTCCAATAGTTCCCAGAAAGGAAGAATAATTTAATCATAATCAATCAACAATTTTACCTTCTGAGGAAATGTAAAATTCTTGGATTGGCAACCCTTTTTTAGACAAAAACCTACTTAACATAGATTTTGGTTAATATCTAGGATGCTTTTCCTAGTTTTATAGTATTTAATTCTCGATATTCAATGGGTGTCATATAATCTAAAGAGCCATGAATTCTTTGATTATTGTACCAATAAATATGCTCTGCTAACTCTAATTGTAGCTGTTCTAAGGTTTCAAATTTCCTTTGATATATAAACTCTGTTTTTAGTGTTTTATTGGTAGCTTCACTTACAGCATTGTCATATGGATTCCCTTTATTACTTAGGGACCTATTTATTTTAAAAGTACTTAAAATATCATCTATTAGAGCATTATCGTACTCATTGCCACGGTCTGAATGGAATATACGTATATCTTTTAAAGGATAATTACATCTTAGTAGTGCAGTTTCTATAAGCTTAGCATTTTTCTTTGCTCCAGCTGCATAGCCAATAATTTCTCTATTATATAAATCTATTATGGTACATACATAGTTCCATTTGTTACCCACTCTTACATAGGTAAGATCGCTGACAGCTACTTCTAGCTTTGTCCTATTATCAAACTCTCTATCTACTATGTTTGGAGTTGATGCCTCATTACAATTAGTAGTATGAGCTTTATATTGAGCTACTGTATAGTTAGATACAAGACCATTTTCCTTCATTATTCTAGATATCCTTCTTCTGGAAACTTTGTATCCTAGTTTATCTAACTTGACTTTAATTTTTCTTGTACCGTAGTTGTTTTTACTACTCTTGAAGATGCTTTTAATGTGGTTTGTAATTGTTAGATCTTTACTATTAGATGTAGAATTGTTTTTATTCAAGTGATAATATACTAAACTTTTTGGAACCTCTAAAAATTCACACATAGCATTAATACTGTATTTCTCTCTATTAGAAATAATACGGTCTATTTTTTGCCGAGTAGTAGTGTTGCTTTTATGGCAATTTATTACCATAGTGGAACTTATCCTTTAGGGCAAATATCATTCTCCATTTCAAGTTGTTTTATTTTTTTCCTAAGCTCAATTAATTCTTTTTCTTCTTTAGTCCTATTATCATCAACTTTAAAAGAAGTGGATTTATTATATCTTATTACCCATGTCCTAATGGTAGGGGCAGCTACACCAATAACAATTTTCTTTTTATTTCAATTCCTTTTCTTAAAAAAATATTTAACTAAACTTAGATTTTTTGAAGTTTAATACCATATTGAGTTACTTATATAACTTGTACTTTCGACTACAGCTCCATCTACATAGACATATCCGTAGAAAACATATCTATAGCTATATCCACTTTCTATATACCACTCTTTTGTTAGCGTAATACTGGTTCCATCAATACTTTTTGTCCAGTTCTTTACATTTTTCCAGCTACCATCTTTCTTTGTACTGATGTAAATATCCTGTAACCCTAACTTCTTCTGAGTTGTATGTATATAAATACGAGGGCATCTGTGATTTTACATAATCGAAATTCTCCTATTAACATAAGTTATAGTTTGTTTTTATATTTATTGTACAGAAATATTCATACCTAGATTTTATTATATTAAATTGATGTATGATTGTTAAAATGGGTTATAAGCATAAGAAACACATAAAGCTATTCTTTATCGTCTTCAAGTATTTTATCAATTTTATCTCGTAAATCAATATACATATATAATACTAAAGCTACTATTACCGAGCCATAAACTACTATACCCATCTCAGAACCTAATCCTATTATCATGACTCCTACAAACAAAGAAAGAAAAAAAATACTCAAAAAAAATGACATAACTTACCCCCTCATATTATTTATTTAATATACTATCAATAAGACAAGTATTCAACTTTAATGAATACTTGTCTATATGTATAAATTAATTACTAGAAATTGTATGTGTCAACGTAGGAATCTGCTGTCTCTACTCCAATTTCAAAAGAAATACTTGGAGCTCCATATGTAATTCCAATTGAAGATATATTAAATATTGAATGTCCATATTTTGCTGCTAGTTGAACATTATTATGTTCATGTTCATAGCAAACTAAAGTAAAACTACCTCTTCCGCTTTTTGCCCACTCAGTCACAGGTGGAACTCCTCGTATCATATTAAAATCAAATCCAACTCCATTTGTCCCAGGAGATATTTCACCTATCATATCATCTGAAAAATCCACAGTTTCTATAATGCTTGTTCCTATTGCATAATCAATTTCCGCTTGAACTGTATCTTCATGACAAATATAATCTCCACTCCATGAGAAACCAACTGCATCGTTAAAGGTGAAAATTGGTTTTTGAGTCCAGTTCCAAGAGAAAGATATGTTAATCACAGTTCCATTACTATTAACTGTTGTTCCATCCACATCATGTATTATCGTTACTTCCGCAGAAGATAATAACAAAACTTCTTCTGGAATAACATCATAACTATCCAACGATTTCAGTAATTTAATTTGTGAATCAGTATATCCAAGTTTTAACAATTCATGATAACTATTGTTACTCCTTTTCTTTAATTCTTGAATGTAATTTAAATCTTTTATATGATTTATTTCAGTCTCATCATATCCTAATTTTTCTAATTCAGCGAAGCTTCTGTTTTTTACATTTTTAATCATTTCATATTCATTTACTGTAACATGACTTCCCGTTATACCTTCAAAATCAACCGAATAAGCAAATGATGTCATGCTAAATAATAAAGTTAAAACCATTATTAAACTAATTATTTTTTTCATTTTAATCCTCCATTATTATAGTTTTCTAATATCATCAATACTCCTACTAATAACATTGCCATTGCGATACTTTTAGCAATACTCTTTATCCCTATAAACCACATTATCAAACTAAAAGTGGTAAAAATACCAACTAGTGTTCTTGATTTTTTCCCATACAGTATTTTTTCTTTTTGAGATAAAGGTTTGTTTATGTTTTCTATCGGTGATAATACATATATATTTGTTGCTGATATCAATATAGCAAGTAAGTAAATAAAACAAGAAAAGGTAATATGTTTTATTCCCAGAAGTATTACTGTTATTGCTACAGTTGAAAATATATAACAACCAAGTTGCGATTTTGCATGATATCCTCCGGCATATGTTCTAATTAGCATATATGTTACTAAGAAAACTATGCTTTCAGCTAACAAGCCCAGTACTAACCCTATGCCCACAACAGTAGCTATGTTAATAATAATTAGAATGCCCTGTCTTATACTGTAGTTCCTGTTTGCCAGACTCAATTATATTCTTATTCACCAGGTTATTAACATATTTTTCAATCATTTTCTAATATTTTCTTAAGCTATCTGAACCCCTTGGTAATTCAGGCTGATGCTTTTAAAAAAACAAGCTGAATTTACATTCATCACAGTTACCATCAAAGCTAAACAGGATACTCTACGGCTCATACCTATACTAATCCTTTTCATAAGCGACACCTCCATGATTTATTCTTCCGGTAGCATCACTATAGCATAAAAAACCACCCTGTGCGGTTTCACACCGTGAGTTGTATGGTTAGAGACCGTGAACGACAGTTTTTTATTTATTTTCTTTCTTTTTTCCGAATTTATTGTAAAATAAAGTTATTCTAACTTGAAAAATTTTGTTGTATATATAAAGCAAGCTGATTATCCTAAGTTTACCTCATGCGAAACCGAGATTTAATATTAATAAATATAGCACCATATATAATTAAAAATATTACTAGGATAAAAAACGCTGGGAAATCAGCTGATAAGCCGTTAATTAAAATAATATAAATAATACTGATTATAATATAAACAATAGCACTTAAAGATATAATCATTGTTATAATATAAAAAAATTTCCCTTTCAGCAATAATCCAACTGCATCTATTATAAGGATCAACCCAATAATAAATCCTAATATATAGTATGTATCAACGTTTATACCAAACAAAATATTTGGTCTTACTTTAATATTACCCATATCAAAACTTGTTTTCAGTATTCCAATACCGTGCAACAATAAAAATAAACTGATAGCTTTTTTCGTTCCTTCTTTATCTGTACTATTTTGCATAAATAAATCCTCCAAATAATATAAGTTTTATAATTTATTTTTATATTTATTATAGAAAAATATACATAGCCAATTTTATTGGCTATGTATATTAATAATTTGTTTAGTTTATAAGAACTTTATCAGAATCCCATGCTAAAACAGGGATTGAATTGACTAAAGCTGTATAACTTACTGTAGCCCTAAAATAATATGGTGAGCTATAGTAAGCATCATAATTTACATTCCAAGTTGTGATCTGGCTACTTGGATTTGATGGTGTCCCCCATACTACACCATACATTTCATCTTCATTTATTATAGCTAATCCATCAAAACCTGATTCGGCATTAACATAACCATATATATAATCAAAGCTATATTTTAAACCATCAGGATCATTCACAGCTTTTATATAATGAAGTGTACCTTCTACAGTACCCCCTGATAATAAAAATGGAATACTTAATCCATCTTTATAAATATAAACACTTTTATTATAATATGATGACCTTAACACCTGATTTTCGCTAACTTTAATTATGCTATTTTCTTCAAGTGAGCTATCTTTAAGGTAATCATTAAATTCTTGAAGCTTGTATTCAAATTCACTCAAATTATTTTTTGAAACAATAAAAGCTGTTATAACTTCCTTATTGTCATTATATATCATGCCACTTAATCCATTATCAGATATAATTAGCTGAACATTATATTTAAATTCCTTAAGGGTAGCGTTACCAACAAATTTTGAATATTCTACATTATTTTCATAAAAACTATTAGATTTTAATGCATTAATATTTATTCTCTCATTAGATTTAACAAATGATAATTCTATAGTGTCTCCACTAACTAAAAGATCAATATCATCTATAGAATTGCCGAGAACAACATTATCGTTTTCTATATTGTATAAAACACCATTGTACTGGCTTTCATTATAATCAAAGTTCTCTTCTGCAATAGCCACCACTGATAGAATCATAGTTCCTACCAATATAAACACTAATATTTTTTTCATTTTAATCCTCCATTATTATAGTTTTCTAATATCATCAATACTCCTACTAATAACATTGCCATTGCGATACTTTTAGCAATATTCTTTATCTCCATAAACCACGTTATCAAACTAAGAGTGGTAAAAATACCAACTAGTGTTCTTGATTTTTTCCCATACAGTATTTTTTCTTTTTGAGATAAAGGTTTGTTTATGTTTTCTATCGGTGATAATACATATATAATTGTTGCTGATATTAATATAGCAAGTAAGTAAATAAAACAAGAAAAGGTAATATGTTTTATTCCCAGAAGTATTACTGTTACTGCTACAGTTGAAAATATATAACAACCAAGCTTCGATTTTGCATGATATCCTCCGGCATATGTTCTAATTAGCATATATGTTACTAAAAAAACCATGCTTTCAGCTAACATAACTAGTACTAATCCTATAGCCACAACCGTAGCTATGTTAATAATTATTAGAACGCCCTGTCTTATACCATAGGTATATATTTCCTGTTTACCAGGCTCAATTATATTCTTATTCACCAGATTATTAACATATTTTTCAATCATTTTCTAATATTTTCTTAAGCTATCTGAACCCTTTGGTAATTCAGGCTGATGCATTAAAAAAAAGCAAGCTGAATTTACATTCATCACAGTTACCATCAAAGCTAAACAGGATACTATACGGCTCATACCTATACTAATCTTGTTCATAAGCGACACCTCCAAATTTTATTTCTTCCGGTAACGTCACTATAGCATAAAAATTTACTCTGTGCGGTTTCACACCGTGAGTTGTATGGTTAGAGACCGTGAACGACAGTTTTTTATTCATTTGTCTTCTTTTTTTCGAATTTATTGTAAAATAAAGTTATACTAACTTGAAAGATATTGTTGTCATAATCAATATCTATAAGACCATCATTTTTTTCGACTATATTTTTAATACTGCTAATACCTTTACCATGGTTACTATTATCTTTTTTAGTTGTTAGTAACTTTTTGGTATTTTTGTCTTTTAATATCTTTTGATTGTAAGGGTTTGAGATTCTTATAAATAATCTTCCTCTATCATATTTCATAGTGAAATTAATTTGTCTTTTTTCTTCATTTATCTTTTTGTTTGCTTCTATCGCATTATCCATTAGATTCCCAAGTATTGCAGTCATTTCAAAGGAGTTAAGTTTCAGATCCCAGGGTAGTATTATCTTTGTATTACATTTGATGCTGAATTTTTCAGCTTCGTTGATTTTAAAGTTTATTATGCTATCTATCACTACATTGCCCGTATCTACATATATATCATTTTTCTTTAAAGAGGTTTCTGAAATTTTTAACATGTGGTTTATCGCTTTGTCTTTCTCATCGATAGTTACAAGTTGTTTGAGTGTTTCTATATGATTTTTAAAATCATGTCTTAATGTATCCATTTGATCTATGGAATTTTTCATTGTATGAAATTGTTTTTCGTAGTATCTGTTTTGTTCTTCAGCTACTGCTTTTTCTATTTTATTCATCATATTTTCAGATACAACGTCATATAGGTAGAATGTAGCGAAGTTTATAAAGAGTAATATTCCTGTAATCAATATTTTATTGTAAAATACAATGCCTTCTGTACTAAATATAATTAAAATTATATATATTGATGATGAGGGTATTAAAAATATACATATCCATTTTGATTTCGGTATATGTATCCCTGTTTTTATATTTTTATAACTTTCACATATCAAAACAGCTGCAAAAGAAATAACACGACTTAAAACTACTCCGACTATTGAATTGTATTGATTTATTTCAAAGGCACTAAAGTCTATCCCTTCTAGTCCTATTATAAATCCAGCAAGAAGTTCTGATATCATAAGTATTATGTATATATTTACTACAGATACAAGCCTTCTATTAATGGAGCCGGTATAGTTGTAGGAAAGGATAAAAATTGAGATAAGGTTAAATATCGTCATTATGATAGGGATATTGATAAATATGCTTATAGTTACAGCCAATATATAATAGATAGAATATGAGATTAATTCGATTTTTTTATTAATATTTTTTCTATTAAAAAATATGCCCATGAATCTATAAAGGATATATACACCAAATATAAATGATACCATATATGCTATATCATAACTTGTCAAAATCATTATTATATCCTTCCTTGTAGTTGGTTTTGAGTTTCATGGATTTTATATTTTTGAGTTCTACTTATAGGAATTGAAGTTCCACCTGCCATAATAAGGCAATCACTTTTGAATATTTCTACCATTTTAATATTAACGAGGTAAGATCTATGAGTTTTAACAAAATTATATTTTGATAGTTTTTTTGCTACTTCTTTTAAAGTTCCATACATCTTTCTTACACCATCGATACAGTGGATATGTAAAGTTTTGTTTATGCTTTCTATATAAATTATATTTTCAACAGGAATCTTGTAAATTTCCCTATTATATTTAAAGGTGAAGGTTCCAGTTGTTTTTCCATCCAGTTTCATTGCATAGCTAATACATTCTATAACTTCTTTTTTATCTATAGGTTTATCAATAAAATCCATAGGTCTAATTTTAAATACTTCATGGTGATATTTTGTCTTTGCAGATATAAAGACTATATGCATTGATTCAAGATTATATTCTTTTCTTATTTTTTCTCCAACTACCAATCCACTTATCTTATATAATTCAATATCTAGAAAAAGCAAATCACAAGTATGTCCCTTATTTAAAGATTCGATTAGCTTTTCTCCAGAATAAAATACTGATGTTTCTATCTTTTTATCCGTTTTTTCATAATGATCTATTATTACATTTTGAATCATATTACAGACAGCAGGTTCATCATCACATATTGCTATTTTATACATGTATTATTTCCTCCATAGGTCAAAAAATAAATTATTTATAGAAAGGGAATATCAAATATGTTAAAATTCCTTATATATTAATACTATCATATTTTTTTGTTTTTAAAAGGAATACAATAAGAATTGTCTTTATTTTTATGATAAAATTTTGTAATAATTGTTATAGATGGACTTTATAGTCAGATATAATATCTTTTTAATCATTGTTATTAGAACATAGGGTTTCCTAAATTGGAGAGATTTGGAAGATAATGTACTTTTAAAATTAAACTACTAAAATATAAAAGTATATAATTATGAACTTTATTATTTAATTTTCAAAAGTTCAAAATAAAATAAAGTCCACTATTTTAAAAATGAACTTTATAGCTTAAATATAGTATTTAAAATCATTTAACGGTCTATCGTCAAAAGTCTATTATTTTTTACTTTTATCTGTTACAGGTACAAGAATTTTATCACCAGGCTGTATCATGGCACCTTCGATGCCGTTAATATTTGATATATCATGGATGATTCTTCTGATATCTTTACTGCCGTTGTAATATTCTTGAGCAATATCCCATATAGTGTCACCTTTAGTTACCAGTATTTCAACATATTGGTGACTTTCTTTATTTATAGAGAAAACATCAAAGTTAAAAACTGTAACCAAAGAAATTAATACTAGTGTTAAAATTATAAAAGTCTTAAATCTAAACATATTTACTACTTTATACTTATTAAATAATATCATAACATACCTCCGAACGAATGTTTTGCTTATTTATATAATAACAGAACAACTGTTCGGTGTCAATATTTTTTTAGAACATTTGTTTGTAAATTGTTTTTCTATATGTTATAATTAAAAAAAATCTAAGAGGTGTGATCTTATGTATGAAGATTTATCAGATAAGCAAGTAAAAATACTTAACTTTATAAAGGAAGAAATATACAACAAAGGATATCCCCCTTCAGTCAGGGAAATATGCAAAGCAGTAAATTTAAAATCAACTTCCACAGTTCATTCTCACTTAAATAAACTGGAAGATAAAAAATATATAAGAAAAGGAAACAATAAAAATAGAGCTATCGAATTAATCAACAACGAAGTAAATAAATATGATTCTGAAAAGAAAGAAATGACTAACTTACCTTTAATTGGAGACATTGCAGCGGGGTCCCCTATTCTTGCTTATGAAAATGTAGAAGATGTTTATCCAATACCTATCGATTGGGTTGGAAAAGAAGAATCCTTCATGCTTAAAGTTAAAGGCGATAGTATGATTGATGCAGGTATTTTTAGTGGCGACTATGTTATTATAAGTAAGCAGTATACAGCAAGCAACGGCCAAATTGTAGCAGCTCTTATTGATGACGAAGCTACCTTAAAGACATTTTATAAAGAAAAGAATTATATAAGATTACAGCCTGAGAATAAAAATATGGAACCTATAATTGCTAAAGATGTTGAAATTCTAGGAGTTTTAAAGTGCGTGATTAGAAGATACTAGAACAATAGTTAATAGATTGTTGGAAACTAATCAGCTGTCATGCTGAATTCAATGAAGCGTCTTAGTGTTTAAGATTCCTCGAATAAACTCGAAATGACTTTATAAGCCCTCAGTTGGCGGCTTTTTTAGTTATCTAATGTTTCATTATATTTCCCGAAATTTGCATCATCTGATGAATTATTATTATTTTGTTATTTTTATATAAACTAAAAAGACTGAACTTCAAAAGTCCAGTCTTAGTCTAAAATTTTGTTTAATATTAAGCTGAGTGCTAACTTAGAGTGTTCGTAAACTAAACCACCTTGGAGAAAGCCTGTGTAAGGTTCTCTAATTGGTGCATCAGCACTTAATTCTATGGATGCTCCCTGTATAAAAGTACCTGCTGCCATTATTACTTCATCGTTATATCCAGGCATAACCCATGGAATAGGTTTAACATTGCTGTCTATCGGCGAAGCATGTTGTACTTCTTCACAGAAGGATATCAACTTATCCTTCTCTTCAAATACTATAGCTTGAATTATGTCTGTTCTTTCCTCCTCTGGCTTAGGATATACCTTATATCCTAATTTGTTAAACACATGAGAAAAAAGTATAGAACCTTTCAATGCTGACATAGTGGTTTTAGGAGCTAAAAAGAACCCCTGAAGGATGTTTCGAGTCTGGTCGAACATCAAACCGACCTCTTTTCCTATGCCGGGAGAGGTCATCCTATTGGCTATCCTATTAATTAAATCTTGTTTTCCAGTTATGTAACCTCCAGATAAGGCTAATCCACCTCCGGGATTTTTTATTAAAGAACCTACTACAACATCAGCTCCAACATGGCTAGGTTCCTTTATTTCAACAAATTCTCCGTAGCAGTTATCAACCATTATAATAATTTTATTGTTTATATTCTTTACAAATTCAATTGCTTTTTTTATAGCATTAATACTTAAACTTCTTCTACTGGAGTATCCCATAGATCTCTGAATCATAACCATTTTTGTATTCTTAGATACTTTTTTTTCGATTTCTTTATAATAGAAATCTTTATTATCTAAAAGATCTATTTTTTTATAATTTATACCTAATTCTTTAAGGTTATTGCTTTCATTACCTTTTTCGCCCAATATAGTCATCATAGTATCATAAGGGTCTCCAGATATTGAAATCACTTCGTCTCCGTATTTCAGTAAGCCTGACATTGTTAAATACAAGGCATGAGTTCCTGAAGCAATTATTGGTCTTACTATAGAATCCTCTGTTTTAAAATAGTGAGAGTATACTCTTTCGAGTACTTCTCTACCGCTATCATTGTAACCATAACCTGTATTCCAATAAAAATGGCTGTAGTTCACCCTATTATCTTGAAATGCTTTTACAACTTTATAAAAATTATCTTCTTGTATTTTATCAAGATTCTTAAATTTCTCCTCTAGATCCTTTTCAGAATCAGAAATTAACTCTATAATTTCTTCCTTTATGTTATAAAGTTTACATAATGAATTGTATGTCAATTTAACACCTCTATTGATTATTTTCCTGCAGGTTCATTCTCTGTTCTGTTACTATAGTTGAGATTGCGTGTTTGTAAATCAACTGCTGTTTACCTAAGGATTCAAATATTATTGCGTAATTATCAAAACCCTGTACCAGTCCTGTTAGTTTTACTCCGTTTGTTAGATAAATGATTAGTGAAATTTTTTCTTTTCTAGCACGATTCAAAAAAGAATCCTGTAAATTAATTGTTTGTTTCAATTTGTACTCCCCTTTCTTTAATATAAGATAGTATCTTGTTTAATGTACTGTTGTAAGTGTTGCGATAATCACTTATATCAAACCATTTGATTCTATCATCCGACTTGAACCATGTGATTTGTCTCTTTGCAAATCTTCTGGTGTTTCTTTTTATCAATCTTACAGCTTCTTCTTTGGAGGTTTTCCTTTCTATATAATCTATGACTTCTTTGTAGCCAATAGCCTGCATTGATTGATAAGTGTTATCGTAACCCTCTTGATAAAGTCCTTTTACTTCATCAAATAATCCCTCTTGTATCATTTCTTCGACTCTAGTGTTAATTCTATTATACAGCAATTTTCGATTCATTTCCAAACCAATTATTATAAAATCATATTTTTCAGAATATTTTCTAAAATTGCTGTTTTCCGAGTATTTTTTTCCCGTTATTTCTGTTACTTCTAAAGCTCGCACCACTCTTTTTATATTATTGGGATGTATTTTCTTTGTTGCTTCCGGATCTATTTTTTCTAATAATTTATATAGATACTCCTTACCCTTTGTTTTTTCTATTTCATAGTATTTATTTCTAATCTCTTCATTGGAAGATACTTTATTAAAATCTAAATCATACAATATAGAATTTATATATAGTCCACTTCCTCCAACAAGTATGGGTATTTTATCTTCTTTTATAAGCTTGTCTATGATTTTAAGGGATTGCTTTTGATAGTCGTAAACAGTAAATTCTTCTCCCGGACCTATTAAATCTATCATGTGATGCTCTACACCAGATTTTTCCTCTTCTGTAACTTTAGCAGTGCCTATATTCATTTTTTTATAAATCTGCATAGAATCAGTAGAGATTATTTCCGATTTTAATCTCTTGGCAATATCTACTGAAACTTTTGTTTTGCCTACAGATGTAGGTCCTAATATTACTATTAATTTTTCTTTTGACATCTAAATCATTCCTTAACTTTGAATTCTATTAAAAAGTTTTTTAAGGTCTTTTTCATCTAGTTCAACTAATATCGGTCTTCCATGAGGACAGGTATAAGGTTTATCACATCTTAATAAATCTTCTATTAATGCATCGATTTCTTTCTTAGATAGGATATCTCCTGATTTTACTGAATCTGTACATGCTTGTTTTATTAGATTATCTATCTCTATGTTTCCTCTGTCGAATCTATCTAAATTTTCAAGTATACTGTAAAAAAGTTTTTTTGCATCTGTATGCTGTAAAAATGACGGAATAGTCCTAACTATGATGGTATTTACTCCAAATCCCTCTACTTCCATGCCAAATTCCTTAAAGATATTGTTGTTTTTTACTGTTGTTTCATATTCATCAGCAGAAAGATTAATTTTAATTGGAATTAGAATTTCCTGCTTAGTTATTTTTCTATTCCTATATTTTTCTAAATAATTCTCATAGTTAATTCGTTCATGAGCTGCATGTTGATCCATTATATACAATACTCTATTTTTATAATCTTGGAACAATATGTATGTATCAAATATATATCCTATATAATGGAGGGTATTAAAATTAATCTTGTTTTTTTTGGTTTTGTATTCCCTTCTATCCTCAAAAAAATCTAAATTTTCAACTTTATCTTGCTTGTAAAAGGAAGTTTCCTTAGAAACATCTTGATTATCAGGTTCTTCAATATTTAAATTTACATCAATTTTCTCTATTCCATTAGTATTTTTAGGATAAAAAGATTCATCATCCCTTACACCCGTAGGTTTAGGTTTATTGTTAATAAAATTAATATTAAAATCAGTATTTGATTTAGAGTCAAGAAATTCTTCTTTTGTATCTTTTACATTATATCTTTTAGAAAATAAATTTTTGTTTAAATTATTTTCAAGTAAATTTGATAAAGATTTTTTCAAACTGTCGAAATCTTTAAATTTAATTTCGTATTTTTGAGGATGTATGTTTACATCTATATTTTTAGGATCTGTATAAATATATAGAATAAACCCTGGAAATTTACCCGAGGGTATTACTGTCTTATAGTTTTCTTCAACTATTTCGGCTATTTTAGAGCTTTTTATGTATCTGTCGTTGACGAATACCATTTGATGATTTCTATTCCCTCTAAAGTAGTTTAAATCGCTGATATATCCTTTGATTTCATATTCTTCCTTAGAGTTATTTTCAATTTTCATAAGAGAACTAGAAAAATCTTCTCCATATAATGATGTTATTTTATTTATCAAAGAAGTATTTTTAGGCGTATTAAAAATTATTTTCCTATCTCTAATAAATTTAAAGGTTATATTTTTATTCAAAAGAGCCATTTTATTTATTAGGTTTGTTATCTTATTTCCTTCTGAAATGTCTGAACCTAAAAACTTCTTTCTTACAGGGAGGTTGTAAAATAAATCTCTAACTATAATAGTTGTTCCCGTTATACAACCTACTTCTTTTTTTGAGATTATTTCATTATTTTTATATAGAATATTAATCCCCGACTGGTCTTCTTTTTCTTTAGTTGTAATTTCTACTTTAGATACGGAACTTATACTGGCTAAAGCTTCCCCTCTAAATCCTAAAGTGTTTAAATAGTCAAGGTCATCTATTTTATTAATTTTACTTGTATAATGTCTCTTTAGTGCCTTTGTTATTTCATTTTTATTTATACCCTTACCGTTATCAGTAACCCGTATATAGGTTTTTCCGCCATTTCTTATCTCTACTATTATTTCCTCAGCATCAGCATCTATAGCGTTTTCTATTAGTTCCTTAACGACAGAAAGAGGTCTTTCCACAACCTCTCCAGCTGCTATTTTATCTACTGTTAAAGCATCAAGTTTATTAATCATCTCATTCACCTAGTTCTTCTGATTTTTCAATTATTTCATTTAATAAATTCATTGCTTCCATAGGTGTAATTTTATTTATATTTATATTTAAAATATTTTCATTGATAAATTCTTTATGTTTATTTTTAAAGTTCCAGAAATTAATTTGTTCTTTTTTACTAATTGTCAGGTCTTCCTTCAATACCATATTATTTTTATTCAAATCTTGTTTTTCTAGATTATTAAGTATCCTAAAAGAATTATTAATAACGCTGTAAGGCAAACCCGCAAGCCTTGCTACTTCGATTCCGTAGCTTTTATCTATACTCCCTTTTGAAACTTTCCTTAAAAATATTATATCTTCACCAGATTCTTTTATAAGGATCTTATAATTGTTTACTCCTTCTATCTTGTCTTCCAATTCGGATAATTCATGGTAGTGAGTTGCAAACATACATTTAGATTTCAATTCTTTAGCTATGTATTCTGTAACAGACCAGGCTATACTAAGACCATCATAAGTAGAGGTACCTCTACCGATTTCATCTAATATTATCAAGCTATTTTCAGTAGCATTTTTTAATATATAAGATACTTCAGACATTTCTACCATAAAGGTACTTTGACCATGAGAAAGGTTATCTGAGGCTCCTACTCTAGTAAAGATTTTATCTAGAATAGAAATATCAGCCTTTTCTGCAGGAACAAAACAACCTATGTGAGCCATTATACTGATTAAAGCTACCTGGCGCATATAAGTTGACTTACCAGCCATATTTGGACCGGTAATTATTGCAAATCGGTTTTTATCTTTATCTAGAAAAGTATCGTTAGGTATAAAATTTTCATCTTTAAGCATGTTTTCAACTACACAGTGACGTCCATCTTTAATATCAATATATCCTTCAGTATTTATGTTAGGTCTTATGTAGTTATTTTTCATACTTATTTTACAAAAAGCATTCAATACATCAACCATAGATAAATATTGAGCGGTTTTTTGCATTCTTTTTATATTATTTTTTAATTCTTCTCTTATTTCTACAAAAATTTCATACTGAAGTTTATTCATCTTTTCTTCAGCAGATAATATTTTTGACTCCATTTCTTTTAATTCGGGAGTTATATATCTTTCGCTGTTTGATAGAGTTTGCTTTCTAGTATAATTATCGGGAACTTTATCAATATATGATTTAGTAACTTCTATATAATAGCCGAAAACTTTATTAAAACCTATCTTAAGCTTTTTGATTCCAGTTTTTTCTCTCTCTTCCTTTTGTTTACTCAAAATCCAATCTTTACCATTGGTAGAAATATTTCTAAGTTCGTCTAAATCCTTATTATATCCTGATTTAATAATATTTCCATCTTTCAAAGTATTATTTGGATTTTCAATTATAGAGTTTTCTAAAAGTAGATATATATCTTTTAATGTATCGATATTTTTAGATATATCATTCGTGATTTCGGAATCAATACTAGATATATATTCTTTTATTTCAGGAACAACCTTAATAGAATTTTTTAAAGCTATTAAATCTCTTGCATTGCAAGTTCCAATAGCAATTTTTCCCGTTAATCTTTCTATATCGTAAACATTTTTTAAATTTTTAGATAAATTTTTAGATAGTATTATATCATCGTACAACTGTTGGACTACATCTAGTCTTTTATCTATAGATGCTTTATTTCGTAAAGGCTCTCTAATCCATTTTTTAAGTAGTCTAGCACCCATTGCAGTGTCGGTATTGTCTAGAACTCCGTAAAGGGTGTTGCTCTTGTTCTCATTTCTTAGGGGCTCTATCAGTTCGAGATTTCTTCTGGTATTTGTATCTATAATCATATAGTCATCTATAGTATAATACTCAAGTTCATTTATATTTTTTAAAGTATTTTTTTGAGTATCGTAAAGATAATCTAATAACTGTCCTAAAGACTTTATTTTACTTCCTTCATCAAAAATACCTAAAGCTTCAAGAGATATTACGTTAAATTGATCTTTTATAAGCTTTGAGTAGTAATCTTTATGACTTACTGTTTCCAGTTTGCTGTATCTTTCCCTGTATGTCGTATTTAAAGGATTTTCCTTATTATCAAAAATCAAATCAAAATCTACATTTGAAATTATTTCAGAAGGATTAATTTTATCTATCTCAGCCAAAATTTTAATATTTAATTCCTTTTTATCCTTAGGAGTATCGTAAGAGGTCAAATAAAGACTTCCTGTAGTTATATCAACATAAGATATTCCGAAATATTTATTGGTGTAGTGAATGCTGCATAAAAAATTGTTTGTTTTTGAATCAAGCATTTCAGGTTCAGACATAGTTCCTGGGGTTATAGTTCTAACAACTTCTCTTTTTACTATTTTGTTTTTTCCAGGTTCTTCTACCTGTTCACATATAGCTACCTTATAACCATTTTCAACTAACTTAGCTATGTATTCTTTTGAGGAATGATGAGGAACTCCACACATTGGAGCTTTTTCATCTTGCCCACAATCTCTAGCAGTAAGGGTTATATCTAAAACCTTTGAGGCAGTTAATGCATCATCGAAAAACATTTCATAAAAGTCTCCAAGTCTAAAAAAAACAATACAGTCTCTATATTGCTTTTTTATTTCCATATACTGCTGCATCATAGGTGTTAGTTTACTCATATGCATCCTCCTTAGTGAGAACTCCTTCCATAAACCAGGTTTTAACCTTAGTAATTTTCACATTTACAATTTCCCCGATTAAATGTTCAGTCCCTTTGAAATGAACTATTCTATTACTACTACTTCTTCCAGTTAAATATTCATTTTTATTTTTTGAAACTTCATCTACTAAAACTTTAACAACTTTACCTTTGTAAGCTAAGTTTTTTTCGTAAAATACAGGATATAAAGTTTCAAGAAGTTTATTAAATCTTTCGTGTTTTATTTTTTCGTCTATTTGATCCTCTCTTTTCCCAGCAGGGGTATTTGGTCTGATAGAATATATAAATGTAAAAGCTGCATCAAAACCAACCTCTCTGCATAAATCAAGAGTTTCTTCAAAATCTTCTTCAGTTTCTCCAGGAAACCCTACTATAAAATCTGTAGATATAGAGATACTAGGAACAGCGGCTTTCAATTTTTTAATTATATTCAAATAATCTTCTTTGCTGTACTTTCTATTCATATCTTTTAATATTTTACTGCTTCCTGCCTGTACCGGAAGATGTATGTGGTTGCAAACTTTGGAACTTCGACTTAAGAAATCAATAAAATCATCTCCTACATCTTTAGGATGTGAAGAGACGTATCTAATTCTTTCTATACCCTCTATTTTTTCAACTTCTTCAAGAAGTTTGTAAAAACTGTAATCTTCACCAAAATCATTACCATAAGAATTTACATTTTGACCTAATAATGTTACTTCTTTCAATCCTTCCTTGGCTAAATCTTGAATTTCTTTTATAATATCTTCTTTTTCTCTACTTCTTTCCCTACCTCTTGTATAAGGAACAACACAGTAGGAGCAAAAATTATTACATCCATACATAATGTTTACAAAGCCTTTATGGTGGTACTTTCTTATAGTAGGTAGGTTTTCATTTAAGTTTGTGCTGTTTTTTTCCAATTCTACTAAAACGTCATTTGTATTGTTTAAATGTTGATTAATCATTTCCGGGAGTTTGTAGAAAGTATTTGTTCCGAAAATAATATCTATAAAAGGATACTTTTCCAGTATATAGTTTCTTATTTCGTCATTTTGAGGAATACAACCTCCAACAGCAAGTATAAGGTCATCTTTTTCTCTTTTAAGTTTTTTTAGTGCTCCTAACTTTCCGTATAGTCTGTTTTCTGCATTTTCTCTTATTAAACAAGTATTATAAATGATTAAATCTGCTGAATCAATTTCATCAGCTTTCTTATAATTTAGATTTTCCAGCATACCTGAGATTTTTTCTGAATCATACTCATTCATTTGGCAGCCAAAAGTTTCTATATAAAATTTCTTATCCATTGCTATCACCTTTATGTAGTTTAAAAAAGAATAGTTGTTAGCTTAGCTAACTAACTATTCTTCCTTGTTTTGTTTAAATAAGTCTCCTATTGTTATATTGTCATCTCCTAATGTGTATGATACTTGATCATCTTGCTTAGGACTATTCTTTTCTGGTTTTTCAGTTATCATTGTTACGTCTAACTGTTTCTTTCTATTGTCGAACCCTAAAATCTTACATTCTACTTCCTGACCGTTTTCGAATTTTTCAGCTGGAGTTCTTAATCTTTCTCTAGATACCTTTTTCATAGGTACAAAACTTTCAAACTGTTCGTCGAATTCTACAACTATGCCTTCAACAGTCATACTTTTAATTTTACCTTTTATTATGTCGTATTTCTTAAGATTCTTTGTAAATTTAACGAAAGGATCTTCAGTAAGCTGTTTAACTCCTAGTGAAAGTCTTTCACGTTTGTTGTCGATATTTAAGATTTTAACCTTAATAGTTTCACCTTCGTTTAATTCGTCAGCTGGTTTTTCTACCATATCCCATGATATATCGGAAACATGTAGTAATCCCTGTACATCATCGATTTCAACAAAGGCACCAAAATCAGTTAAGTTAACTATTTTACCTTCTATTACATCTCCAACATTGTAATTTTCAACAAACTTTTCCCAAGGTCTTTTTACTGTAGCTTTAAGACTTAAAGACATTCTTCTTTTTTCAATATCTTTGCTTAGAACTTTTACTGTAATTTCTTCACCTTCAGTAAGTACATCTTTTGGATGTCCAATCCTTACCCATGATATTTCGTTTATGTGAAGTAATCCTTCTATACCTTCGATTTCAACGAAAGCACCGAAATTTTTAATCTTATTTACAGTACCTGTATATTCCTTACCTACTTCTATACTTTCCCAAGCTTCTTTATCTCTTGTTCTTTTTTCTTCAAGCTCAATAACTTTTCTTGAAAGAATAAGTCTATTTCTTCTATTTGTCTTTTTAGCTTCGATAATTCTAGCTGTTACTTCTTCATTAAGGAAATCTTTAGGATCTGTACTTCTGTCTATTGATAAGTGCGATCTAGGGATAAAACCGTTGAATCCTTTAAGCTTTATTTCACAACCACTTTTATTTACAGAAAATACTTTAACAGTAACATCTTCTTTGTTCTTGTAAAGTTCTTCTATTTCTTCCCACTTCTCTTCAACTTCGATACCTTTTCTAGATAATCTAACGTTTCCGTCGTCATCTTCATTAGTAACAACATTTGCTGCTATTTCGTCACCAACTTCTATTTCATCTCTTAGATCTTCTACTTCCTCTAAGCTATAATCTTCTTTTCTTAATACACCATCAGATTTATAACCGAAATTGATTAGTGCTTTTCCTTCGTCGACACTTATTACCTTTCCTTTTATTTTTTTTCCTGGGTGAATATTTACAAACTCAAAATCTTCTAAAAGTTCGTTCATTTTATTTTCTTCAGACATTCTATAACCTCCTCTATTATTATTAAGGGTGTAGATGCACCCGCAGTAATGCCTATATTCTTGGAACTTTTTATATAATTATAAGGAATTTCACTTTTATTTTCAATCCAAAATGTATCATCACAAAATTCCTTACTAATTTCATATAACTTTCTTGTATTAGAACTATGTTTACCACCTATAACTATCATTGTATCACATTTCTTGGCTAATTCTCTACAGGAATTTTGCCTTTGAAATGTTGCGCTGCAGATAGTGTTGTGGAATCTAATATTTTCATATTTTCCAAAGTATTTTTCAACTTTATTAAATTTATTTAAATTGTAGGTAGTTTGAAAAACTACACAAAATTTAGTGTTAGTTATTTTATTTTCATAAGCTTTAAAATCATCTAAATCTTCAAATATTAAAGCTTCGTTGTTACACCATCCTTTTATTCCAATTATTTCCGGATGGTCTTTGTTACCAAACAAAATTATTTTATAACCATTATTATAACAGTCTTGAACGATTTTGTGTATTTTTTTTACCTTAGGACAAGTAGCATCAATTACTTCCATACCTTTTTCTTTTGCCTGAGTATATATTTCCTTGCCTACTCCATGGCTTCTAAAAATAATCTTGTGACTTTTATCCTTTTTTACACTGTTAGTATCATTTAATACAACCAAACCTTTTTCTTCTAATTCTTTCTTTACGTCGTTATTGTGTATTAAATCACCATAACAGTATATATTTTTATTATCCTCTAAAGCATTATACGTTATTTCGAGAGCTCTTTCAACTCCAAAACACGTACCGAGGTGTTCAGCTTTTTCAATTTTTTTATCCTTCATTAAAATCTTCCTTTAAACTGTAAATTTTATCCATTACTTCTTCGCCGATTCTAAGGTAATCCTCTGAACCTAATTTTTTATCGTAGTACTGGTCAAGATTGATAAAATCACCGTAGTAGATATTAACTTTACTAAAAAGTCTGTAGTTAGAATCTATATAAACAGGAAGTATTTTTTTCTTAGCCTTAGTAGCAATAATTGATATACCACCTTTAGCTGAAGATTCTTCTCTGCTGGTTACTCTCGTTCCTTCAGGAAAAATACCAAGTATCTCATTGTTTTTGAGTATTCTCAAGGATTTTTTTACTGCTAACAAACTATTTCCTTCCCTATCTACTGGAAAAGCTCTCAAATTATTAAGTACAAATTTAAGAAAGAAGTTATCAAATAGTTCTTTTTTAGCCATATATCTTATATGGTTATTATGAGTAATGGCCACTATTACAGGATCAAGCACTGAAGAATGATTACCACATACTATATAGTTTTCCTCTGGGTTTTCTATTCTTCTATTTTCACCGTAAACCCTTATTCTAAATACTAATTTTAATAATAATCTAGCAATGGCAGCTACAACTGTATAAAACAATTACTTCCTCCTATCGATGTTGATGTAGGATGATATTTCATCAACTACTTCCTCTATAGTTTTATTACTGGAATCAACAACAACAGCATCATGGGCTTTTTTTAAAGGGGCGATTTCTCGGTTCATGTCGTTTTGATCTCTATCTTTAATAGATTCAAATATTTCCGTATAATTTACATCCATACCACTATCTTTAAGCTCTTTGTATCTTCTCTTGGCTCTTTCTTCAACAGAAGCTGTCAGATAAAATTTATAATCTGCATTTGGGAATACTTTGGTACCTATGTCCCTTCCATCCATTATAATGTTTTTATTTTTAGATATTTCTTCTATTATGGACTGGATAAAATCTCTAATAAATTTGTATTTAGATACATCAGAAGTCTTCTTTGATATAATATCGCTGTTTATATATTTCTCAACAGGCATTCCGTTTAAATGAAATTCACCTTCATAATGTATTTTAATATTTGTTAATTCTTCTTTTATTTTTTCCTGGTCCTGAATATCTATGTTTTTATTATGAAAATATAAGGCGATACTTCTGTAAATTTTCCCGGAACTAATATATGTGAAATTAAACCTAGTGCTTAATTTTTTAGCTATAGTACTTTTACCTGCCCCGGCAGGGCCATCTATTGCTATAATCATCAAAACTCCTTAATCAATATCTTTTCTCAAGTTGCCTGCATTATGTAGATATATATGACATACATCCTTTAATTTAACATTATTTTTCAAAAAAATTAAAATTCTTATACAGTAATTCAGGCTGTTTGCAACCTTCATTTCCTGCATACACAACAAAGATGCATCTGTAAAACCTATTTCTCTAGCAAACTTTGCAGGATAAACAGCATCTATATCTTCTGTGCATGTAAAAATTATAGATTCTATGTCATCAATTTCCAACTTGTTTTTTTCTAAAACATCTTTTAAAAGCTCAATAGTTTTAGTTTTTATTTCTTCGTAAGTGTTGCTTTCAACTGTAGTTGCGCCTCTTATAGTATATCTATTCATAAAATCACCTTTAACATTATATTATAAAATTGAAATTAAAACAACATAAAATAAAATCACCTGTACTTTGAATCCTTTAAAAATAAAATAACCGGAATAATAACCGGCTATTTATTATAAATCTATTTTTTCTTATTGTCAAAATCTTGATTATAAATACTGTATCTTTCCCAAACATTCTCTAAAAGATCAAAGTATTTAACAATATCTTCTTTTTCTCTCAAGCCTATATTTAATATTATTGAATTAATCAAGGCTAATGGAGTCACCAGTGAATCTACAAAAGTAGCCATATTACTTTTTCCTAACAATGCTACATCAGACATTTCATAAAAAGGTGATGATTCAGTATCAGTTATTGATAGAATTTTAGCCTTTCTTTCTTTAGCGAAATTTACAGCATCTATTGTTTGTTTTGAATATCTCGGATAACTTAAACATATAAGTAGGTCATCTTCCGAAATTCTAACCATCTGCTCAAACAATGAAAAGGAACCAACATTTATTACTTTTACGTTATCCAGTATAACATCTAAATAAAATCCGAGGTAAAGTGCTAAAGTATGTGATACTCTCATTCCAATTATGTAGATTTTATTAGCATTAAAGATTAAATCTGTAGCTTCATCCAACTTTTTTTGACTTAAATTATCAGCCAGATTTTTCAAGCTCGATATTTCATTTTTTAAAACTTTTTTTACAAATTCTTCGGAATCATCTGTATCATCATCCAAACTTAATCTTTGAACTGTTGTTAACTTATTCTTAATCATTACTTGTAAAGCTTTTTGCAATTCAGGAAAACCTGAAAAACCAAGCGCTGTTGCAAATCTTACTACTGTGGATTCACTTACATCTACTGTATTTCCTATTTTTGCAGCGGTCATAAAAGCTGCTTTGTCGTAGTAATCCACTATAAATTGTCCAATTAATTTCTGTCCTTTGCTAAAATTATGAAAATTTTCTTTAATAACTTCAATTAGGTCGTCATTTCTGTCAACGTTCATAGCATCATCCTTTATACTAGTTTTAGACCCTCCTGAAATGCTTTTTTATTGATTTCTTCTGTTCCCGGCGGTATTCTATTAAGAATTGCCTCTTCTAAAGATTTTTCATCAATAATCTTAGAAATACCACATATAGAACCTAGAGATACTATGTTAGCTACCATAGGCTTCTTCAGCTTTTCATTAGCTGTACTAATTATCGGTAATCTATATATTTTTGCTTCAAGAGTTTCATCTATTTCAATTTTTTCATCTACTACCAGTATACCATCTTTTTTCAAAGAATCAATATATTCATCATAAGATTTTTGAGTAAGAGAAAGTAAGATATCACACTGTTCTACTTTAGGATAATTAATTTCACCGTCGCTTATTATAACTTCAGCTTTACTAGCTCCCCCTCTTGCTTCAGGACCATATGATTGTGATTGTATAGAATTTTTACCACTTTTTAATCCTGCATCTGCAAGGATGATTCCTGCTAAGATTAAACCCTGTCCTCCTGAACCACTTAATCTAATTTCATATTTATTTGACATAACAACTACTCCTTTTCAAATAGTTCTATAATTTTATCATATCTTGCTGTATATTCTTCTTCCTCAGAATTATGGAACTCACCTATTAGAAGTTTACCTTCAGCTAATTCAGGCTTCTTGTTAGCTATTCTAATATCTACAGTATTTTCCTTAAGACCTTTCATCATATCTACAGCTCCGCCTTTTTTGTTTTTACGTCCGTAATATGTTGGGCAAACACTTATACCTTCTATAAAGGAGAAGCCTTTGTTATCAAGACCGTTTTCAATATATCTTTCTATGATTCTTGCATGGTAAGCAGTGGATCTAGCTACATACGTAGCTCCTGCTGCCTGTGCTAAATTACATAAGTCGAAAGTTTTATCTATGTTTCCGTAAGGTGCTGTAGTTCCATAATCATTTGTAGGTGTTGTAGGTGAATACTGTCCGCCAGTCATACCGTAAATGTTATTATTAAATACTATAGTTGTAATATCAATATTTCTTCTGCATGCATGAATTAAATGATTTCCACCAATTGCAGCAGCATCTCCATCTCCAGTGATTACTATTACATGTAAATCAGGCTGAGACATTTTTATACCTGTAGCAAAAGCCAAAGCTCTTCCGTGAGTAGTATGTAAAGTATTAAAATTCATATATCCAGGAGCTCTTGAAGAACATCCTATTCCTGACACTATTACAACCTTATCTCTATCTAAACCTTTATTGCTTATAGCTCTTGCTATAGCATGCATTAAAATACCATGACCGCAACCAGGACACCATATATGAGGTAACTTATCTTCTCTAAAATTGTCTTTTACAATATTGCTTACTTTCATTTTACTGCCTCCTTAACAAATTCGTTCAACTCTGTAGGAGTAATTAAGTGTCCATCTACTTTTCCGTAAAAATCGACTTTACACTTATCACTTGAAACTCTTTTTACTTCGTTTACATATTGACCTAAATTCATTTCTGTTACAACAATATTGTTAACTTTTTCTGATATTTCTTTAATTTGTTTATCAGCAAAAGGCCATATCGTTATAGGTCTAAATAGCCCTGCTTTAATTCCTTCTTCTCTTAAATTATCCACTGATTCTTTAGCTGTTCTTGAGGTAGAACCAAAAGCTATCAATACAACTTCTGCATCATCAAGTTTGTATTCTTCAAATTTTACTATATCATCTTTATTTTTTTCTACCTTATCTACGAGTCTTCTAATTTGAACATCAGCAATTTTAGAATTATTACTTGGGAATCCAAATTCATCATGCACTAACCCCGTTACATGATACTTGTATCCACTACCAAAATCAGCCATCGGTGGTACTAAATCTTCTGTATTTTCATAAGCTAAGAAGTTCTCTTTTGACCCATTTGGCTTCTTTCTATTTATTATTTCTTTATCTTTAATTGGTGTTAAATCAACTTTTTCTCTCATATGTGCAATTACTTCATCTAATAAAAGTATTACCGGTGTTCTATATTTTTCTGCAAGGTTAAATGCATCAACAGTTACTTCATATATCTCTTGAACTGAGTTAGGATATAAAGCTATTACTGGGTGGTCTCCGTGAGTTCCCCATTTAGCCTGCATAATATCTCCCTGAGCTGGTGAAGTAGGCAACCCAGTACTTGGACCTCCTCTTTGAACGTTAACAACAACACAAGGTATCTCGGCCATATAACCATAACCTAAATTCTCCTGCTTTAAAGAAAATCCAGGACCACTAGTTGCTGTCATGGCTTTCTTACCTGTAAGAGCTCCACCTAAAGTAGCAGCTATCCCTGCTATCTCGTCTTCCATCTGTATAAATCTTCCACCTATTACCGGAAGTTTTTGTGCTGATAATTCAGCAATTTCTGTTGACGGAGTAATTGGATAACCAGCAAAGAAGTTCATACCTGCTGCTAAAGCTCCTTCAACACAAGCTTCATTACCCTGTAGTAATCTAATATTCTTTTCCATTATTCTTCGTCACCTCCAAGAAATATGGCAAAATCAGGACATAAAATTTCACACTGTTTACACTGAATACATTTGTCTTCAGCTTTAATATCAATTCTTCCATCTTTTAACTCTAATACATCTTTGGGACAAAATTCCACGCAAATCCCGCAACCTTTACACCAATCTTTATTTATATGTAATTTTTGGGATGCACTCATAAATGCTACCTCCTAATATTATTTTCGTTAGTTATAATAACAGAGATGAAATCGTTATGCAAGAGATTATTCACTTTAAAATATAATTGAAAGATAGCTTTCATATGTTGCAATTTTCCTTAAAAAACTCCCTATAAAATCAAATAAAATAAAAAAAATGCATGAAAGAAAATTATCGTATCATGCATTTTTTTGTATTAAAAAAACTTCCGGTGGGTATTTATTAACATTTATTATATTCAGATTCATAACAGAAAACTTTTTAGGGTTTATGTTCTTTAAAAAATCAAATACTTCATCCTGTTCTTTACCTTCATCGTGACCTGTATATGCTACAATCACTATAATCCCTTTATTTTTAAGTAATTCAAGGATTTTTTTTAGAGAAATTATAGTGTCTCTAAAGTTTGTTTTCATTTTAGAATCGCTATTGGGTAAATATCCTAAATTGTAGATTGCAAAATCAATAGTATCTTCTATATATTGATTTATATTGCTATGGCTATCATTAATGACCTTGTAGTTGTCGTAGCTACAGTTTTCTTTAAGATTCTTATTTGTTCTCTTGGTTGCTTCCTTTTGAATATCAAATGAAAACAAAAAACCTTTTCCTTGCATTCTTTTGCATAAATATAAGCTGTCAAATCCATTCCCTGAGGTGCAATCTACTACTATATCTCCTTCATTCACGTAATTATCTATTAAAAAGTGGCTTAATTCTACAAAATTAAAAAAATTCATATATTACAGAGACTTTAAATAATTTATTTCATGTTTAGTTAAATATCTCCAGTTACCCTCCTTCAAGTTACCTAGTGTAAGATTACCTATAGATATTCTCTTTAAAGTCAATACATCAGCACCTTGAGTTTTAAACATTTTTCTAATTTGTCTATTTCTACCTTCGTCTATAGATACGTACATATTAGTATGACCTCTATTTTTACTGATTACTTCTATTTTGGAATTATTTGTCATATAACCATCTATTACTACACCCTTTTTCAAAGTATATATTTCTTTATCAGATAAAAACTTATTTACTTTCACAAAGTACTTCTTATATATTTCGTGTTTAGGGTGAGTTAATTTATAGGTTAAATCTCCGTCGTTAGTTAATAGTATTAATCCTGAAGAATCGTAGTCCAGCCTACCTACTGGATAAACCCTTTCATCTATTTTTACTAGGTCTACCACGGTCTTTCTATCAAATTGATCGTCAACTGAAGTAATTACGTCTGTTGGTTTGTTTAGCATTATATATATTATCTTATTGTCCTGTTTTAACTCTTTTCCTTCTACTATTACTACATCTTTATCTACATCTACTTGATAACCAGGATTCTTTTCTATCTTATTATTAACTTTAACTTTTCCCTGAAAAATTAAATCATCTGCTTTTCTTCTCGATGTATATCCACTGTGGCTTATGTACTTATTCAACCTCATCTTAATCTTCCCCTTCATGATCTTTTTCCAAACTTCTCAGGTCCTCATCGTAAGGAAGTTTTGGCAATTCATCTAATGATTTTAACCCAAAATAAGAGAGAAAATCTTTTGTAGTTCCGTACAAAAGAGGATTTCCCGGCTTATCCATTTTTCCTACCACTTCTATTAAGCCTCTATCCTTCAAAGCATTTATTATATAGCTTGATTTAATTCCTCTAATATGTTCTATTTCAATTTTCGTTATTGGTTGTTTATATGCAATTATAGAAAGGGTTTCCATAGCTGCGTCAGATAAACTTCTGTGGGTATTTGGTTTATATAGAGAAGAGATATATTGATAGTTTTTATCCTTAGTTTTTAACTGATAGCTATCTCCAAATTTTTTCAAAATAATACCCCTATCTTCACTTTCATAATCTAAAATAAGGGAATTAATGGCTTCATCTATTTTTACTCTTTCTACCTGAAGTATATCCTCTATGTCTTTTAAATCTAGGGGATCTCCCCATATAAAGAGCATACTTTCAACTGCACTTTTCACTTCTGTAATATTCATAGTCACCTCTACTTACTTATTAGATAAATTTCTTCAAAAAGATTATCCTGAATTATCTTAATCGTATTATCTCTAGTCATTTCCAATATACTTAAAAATATAGCAATAATAAACCCTTTATTGAAATCAATTTTAAATATATCCATTAAGCTTACTTTTGATTTATCTTTTAAAATATTTTTTATAATTTTAATACACTTTGTAACACTGTATTCATCGTATCTTATGTTAAACTTTGGAGCCTCTCTACCTATTTCTATCTTTCGACGCTTCAATAAAGAGTTTATAGAATTGAGAAGGTCGTAAACATTGATCTCTTCAAATAATATCTGTTCATTGAATTTAAAATCATACTCTACTTCTTCTTTTGGTTTTGGTAAAAATTTAAGTTCTTCTTCTTCCCAATCCTTAAACTCTTCACTTACGTCTCTAAAAAGTTTATACTCGATTAATCTATTAACAAGATCCTGTCTAGGATCATCTTCTTCATTGTCTGAAAAACTAGGCAGAAGCATCTTTGATTTTATTTCTATTAAAGTAGATGCCATTAAGATGAACTCACTGGTTACATCTAAGCTGTATTCAGACATTCTATTCAAGTAAATAATGTACTGTTCTGTAATTTCAGATATAGGAATATCATAGATTTCTATTTCATTTTCTTCAATCAAATGAAACAATAAATCAAATGGTCCCTGAAATTTATTTAGATTTACTATGTATTCCATATTTTTCTCCTATTTATACTCGTGGTATCCTTCATCATCTACATAACCGTAGATTATTTCCTGGTTTTCTATTTTTTCTTCACTTATTGTATATGCTGATGTTAATTTTTCAGCGATTTCATCGTTGTTTTCTTTATTTGAATGAATGTAAGCAATTATATCCCCATTTCTTACTATATCTCCAACTTTTTTATTAAGAACAATCCCTGCAGAATAATCCAGTTGACTTTCTTTGTTTTCTCTTCCAGCTCCAGTCATCATAGCACAGATACCTATATCTTTAGCATCTATACTCTTTACCTGACCTTCTTTTTCAGATTGAACTTCTATAATGTTAGAAGCTTGAGGTAATTTAGATGTATCTTCAATTAAACTAACTTCACCTTCCTGCATCTTCACAAACTCCTTAAACTTATTATAAGGAGAGTTTGTAGTTAATATTTCCGAAGTCTTTTCTATACCTTCTTCTACACTACTCACTTTACCTACCATTTTAAGCATTACACCATTTAAATACTTGCAAAGCTTAGTGAAATCTTTAGGTCCTTTATTTTGAAGTGTTTCTACAGCTTCTTTTACTTCTAAAGCATTCCCAATCTTACAACCAAGAGGTTGGTCCATATTTGTCAGTACGGCATAGGTTTTTTTATTAAATCTATTTCCTATGGCTACCATTTCTTTAGAAAGTTTAACAGCATCTTCCAAATCTTCCATGAAAGCTCCCGAACCAACCTTTACATCTAATAGTATATAGTCGGCACCCCCAGCAATTTTCTTGGACATTATACTACTTGCAATTAAAGAAATATTATCTACCGTTGCAGTAACATCTCTTAGTGAATAAAGTTTTTTATCAGCTGGTACTAAATTCCCAGTTTGACCGGCTATGGCAAATCCAACCTTATTAACTATATCAAACATTTTTTCTCTAGTTAGATTTACATTAAAGCCTGTTATAGATTCTAGTTTGTCTATTGTACCCCCGGTGTGCCCAAGACCTCTACCGGACATTTTTGATACCTTTAACCCAAAGGTAGACATCAAAGGAAGTAGTACTAATGAAGTTTTATCTCCAACTCCACCAGTGCTGTGCTTGTCTACTTTAATTCCTTCGATTTTTGATAGGTCAACTGTATCTCCTGATTCTATCATAGCTTTTGTTAAATTAAAGGTTTCTTCTTCAGACATACCTTTAAAGTATATAGCCATCAAGAGAGCAGATACCTGATAATCAGGTATCTCCTTATTAACATATCCATCTACAATAAATTTAATTTCCTTTTCATTTAATTCCATACCCTGTTTTTTCTTTTCAATAATGTCATATACTCTCATTTTACTTATCCTTTTTTAGAATTTTATCAAGGTAACTTTCTCCAACTAAATCGTTCTCTATATTGAAGTTATCCAGAATTGTTCTAGCTATTGATCCAAAAGATTCTATAGTATTTAAATTATTGTTTTCTTTAATGCCTTTTCCATAGAAAACTATTGGAACATATTCTCTTGAATGATCCGTACTTTCCGTTGTTGGATCACATCCGTGGTCAGCTGTTATAATCAATAAATCATCTTCTTTTAATGTATCCAATATTTCAGGTAATCTATCATCAAATTCTTTTAAAGCATTTCCGTATCCTTCTACATCATTTCTATGACCAAAAATCATATCAAATTCTACAAGATTTGTAAAAATTAACCCTTCAGTGTCTTCTCTTAGTTCCTTCAATGTGGTTTCTATACCATCTAAGTTGTTTTTTGTATGTATAGCTTTTGTAATTCCTCTACCGGAGAAAATATCTTCTATTTTTCCTATAGCTATAACATCTTTAGAATTTTCTTTAAGATGATCCAATAAGGTTTTATCTATAGGTTCTAAAGAAAAATCCTTTCTTTTATCTGTTCTTGTAAAGCTTCCCGGCTCCCCTGCGAATGGTCTTGCGATTACCCTACCAACTCCGTGTTCTCCTTGAAGTATATCTCTAGCTATTTCACAAACTTCATATAGTTCTTCATAATTCAAAACATCTTCGTGAGCGGCTATTTGGAATACACTATCTGCTGAAGTGTAAACTATTAAAGCTCCTGTTTCAAGATGTTCAGGACCTAGTTCTTCTATTATCACAGTACCGGAAGCGGCTTTATTACCGATAACTTTCATGTTAGTTCTTTTTTCAAATTCATCAATTACTTCTTTTGGAAATCCATCGGGATATGTTGGAAAAGGATTCTCCAACAGTAATCCACTTATTTCCCAGTGCCCGGTAGTTGTGTCCTTACCTTTTGATAATTCTTTGCCTCTAGCAAATGAAGCTTTTGGTGTTATTTCATTATTTTTAATTTCTTCTAACCCATCAATATGAGTTATTCCTAAATTTTCTAAATTAGGAAGCTTAAAGTTATCATTTTTTTGGTAAACATGAAGCAGTGTATTGCTGCCTTTATCTCCGTAAATTTCAGCATCTGGAGCTTCTCCTATTCCTACACTGTCCAAAACTATTATAACTGCTCTTTTATACATTTTTATTCCTCCTTTAGGCTCTCGGATGATTTTTTTTGAATTCATCCAATACTTTTACATCATAATTCTTTATATACTGCTGGGTAGTTTGTATACTATTGTGTCCCAGCATTTGGCTTACCGCCTGTAAACTAGCCCCATTGTTTAATAAATGGAAAGCAAAGGTATTTCTTATGACCTGAGGTGTTATATTTTTTCTTATGTTAACTTCTCTAGCATATTTTTTTATTTTCTTCCAAAAACCCTGTCTAGATAATCTCTTTCCACTCTTATTTAAAAATATATATTCTGAATCCTTGCCTTTTTTTAGCTTAGCTCTGTCATCATCTATATATCTTCTTAAGAAACTATCAGCGGTTTTACCTACAGGTAGTACCCTATCATTTCCTACTAAAATATAAGGACCATTTCTTTTGTAATCTTCTATTTTTAAATCAACAATTTCAGAGACTTTAATCCCTGTGGAATACATGAGTTCAAGCATAGCTCTATCTCGCAAACCGTAGTAATTGTCCAAATCCGGTTTCTCAATTAATCTTACTATTTCTTCTTCTTTTAAGTAATCAACCTTTTTAGTCTCTACTTTCGGAGTTTTTACTTTATAGCAGGGATTATTTGAAACTAATTTTTTATTATAACAGTAATCGTAAAAAAATCTTAATGAAGATAAAATTCTTGCTAAGGTAGATGTACTTCGGGATTTATTTTGTAAATATATAATGTACTTCAGTACAGTTGTCTTCTTCACATCCAATAAGTCTACAGAATCCTTACCTTCATTTAAATAATCGTAAAATTTATATAAATCATTTATATAAGAATTTACCGTATTTTCAGATTTTTCCGTTCCTTTTTTTAAATAAGTTTCATATTCTATTAAAAGTTCATTCAATTAGATCACCTGTTATTTCTAAATTGATTGTAAAACAAAACTGCTGCTACTGTTTTTGAATCTTCAATTTTATTATTCTTAATATATTTTAGAACCTGATCATATGGAATTTTTACTATTTCAATAAATTCATCATCATCGCAGTCCAATAACTTTTCAGAAAGATTTTCAGCTCTAAAAACATAAATCTTTTCTTTAGAAAATCCTGGACTTGAATATATACTGAACATGAGTTCCATTTTTTCAGCAGTAAATCCTATTTCTTCAGCTAATTCTCGCTTTGCAGTTTCCTCTGGAGACTCTCCAGGATCTATTTTTCCTGCCGGAAGTTCTAATAGATAGTCTTCTATTGCTTTTCTATACTGCTTTACGAAAAACATATTATCATATTTATCAAATGCAATTATAACAACTGCATCGGCATTTAGAACTATTTCTCTTTTAGAAGTCTCTTTATCAGGTAATTCTACATCCAAAACTTTTAATTCTAATATTTTCCCTTTATATATGCTTTCTTCTTTTATCGTCTTCTCCATATTTACCCCTATTTACTTGAATTTATAATCAATTCTTCCGAATTTTTTAAAGAACTGCTGGTTATAGTATCTCCACTTATTAATCTAGCTACTTCTTCTACCCTATCTTCGAAAGATAATTTTTCCACTCGACTTTCTGCCTTAGTACTATCTATATATTTTTCAATTTTAAAATGATGATCTGCACTTGCTGCCACTTGAGGAGAATGAGTAACACAAATTATTTGATGGTCTGTAGATATTTTTTTAATTTTTCTTCCTATCAAAAATGCTGTCTTACCACTTATTCCGGTATCTATTTCATCAAATATCATAGTAGGGATATCATCTATTTTATTTAAAATTGATTTAAGAGCAAGCATGATTCTTGATACTTCTCCCCCGGATAGTATATTAGAGAAAGATTCTAATTTGCTTCCCGGATTTGTAGAGATTAAAAATTCTATAATATCAGCACCATTTTCATTGAAACTTTTACTCTCTTTAATAGAAATTTTAAAGGTAATATTTTTCATATTTAGTTCTTCAAGTTCCTCTGTTACTTTATCCTCTAAATTAGATGCATTACCTTTTCTTATATGGTGAAGTTTTGATGAAATCTCCTCTAACTCTTTAGTTAAAGCCTTTATTTGTTGGTTTAGAGATTCGTACTCTTCATTTAAACCTAGTAAATAATTCAATTCTTCAGAATTTTCTTCTTTTTTCTTTAAAATATCTGCAACTTCAAGTCTGTACTTTCTTTTCAGATCGTTGATAGTAGAAAGACGTCTATTTATATTTGTCAATCTGTTTTTATCTACATCTATATTTTCAATGTAACTTCTCAAATCGTAAGCAATGTCTTTTATTTCTTCGTATTTGTCATTTAACATATCTTCTATTTTTTTTATTTCTTCATCTAGATCTGAAACTTGAGATAATTCCTGTATTATACTGCTTAGTTTTTCAACTACGGATTCTTCAGAATAATTCAATATATAGTTGGCTTGATTTAGATTATTGTTTAACTTATCTATGTTTGATAGATACTTATGCTCGTTAAAGAGTTCTTCTTCCTCATCTACTTTTAGGTTAGCTTTTTCTATCTCGTTGATTTGGAACTTTAAAAACTCAATTCTATCATCCTTATTTTCTAATTTTTTTTCTATGTTTTTAATTTTCCTATTTACATCTAAAAATTTAAAATACTTTTCTTTGTAATTTATTTTTAATTCTTGAATGTCATTTTTTATAAAGTCATCGAGTATTTCAATATGCTTATCCTTATCTAATATGCTTTGCTGTTCGTACTGACCGTGAACATCTATTAAATACTCCCGTATCTCTTTCAAAAAATTTATGTTTACCAATGTACCATTGATTTTAGCAGTAGATCTTCCGGTATTGTAAATTTTTCTGCTAATTACTATTCCCGTTTCTTTATCAAAATCTACATCATTGTTTTTAAGGAGCTTTTCGAGATTTTTATTGTCCACAAAAAATAAACCTTGGATGACAGCCGTATCCTTATTGTTGCCAACAAAGTTTCTATTCGATTTTTCTCCCAACAACTGAAGTACAGCATCAATTATCATAGATTTTCCTGCACCAGTTTCTCCTGTAAAAGCATTAAATCCTTTAAAAAAATCTACTTCGATTTTATCGAAAATAATAAAATTACTAATACTTAAATTAGCAAGCATATTTCCTCCATTAGTTGATTAATCCGTATAATTTATCCTTCAAGTCTTTTACTTCTCCTGCTTCCCCATCTCTTACAGCTATAAATACAGTATCATCGCCGGCTATACTTCCAACTATAGAACCGAACTGAAGAGAGTCAATTGCTGAACCACAAATCTGTGCAGCTCCTGGAATAGTTTTAATTATAACTAAGTTTCCCGTTACTTCAATTGTAATAATAGAATTTTTAAAAATTCTCACTAATCTATCCGAAATCGAATTTTGACTTTCCTGAATAGTACCGTATTTGTACTTCCCGGATTTACTAGTCACCTTTATTAGTCTCAGTTCTTTAATGTCTCTTGAAATAGTAGCCTGAGTTACTTTAATGCCAGCTTTTTGAAGCTCTTCTGCTAATTCTTCCTGGGTTTCTATTTCCTTTTCATTAATAAGTTCAAGTATTTTTGTTTGTCTTGTATATTTCTTCATTTTTACTCTCCTATTTATTTATTAATATATTTTATATTATTGCATATTTATGCAGTATTTTCAATCATTTAATTTCGAAAAAGCATTTTTTATTGTTTTTTCTATTAAAACATCAGGATTGTCATGTTTTTTTTCTTTATTTCTAACAAATTTCCCTAAATATTCAATATTTCCCTTAGCTCCTTTTATTGGTGAGAAAGTTAATTTCTCTATATAAAAATTATTTTCAAGAGCTATATTTAATACATTGTGAAGTACTTCGAAATGGGTATCTATGTTTTTAATTATGCCTCCTTTTTCCACCTTATCTCTACCAGCTTCAAACTGAGGTTTTATTAAAGTTAAAAATACAGAATCTTCTTCTGATAATTTTAGAACATTTGGAAATATGTGTTTTAAAGATATAAAGGATACATCTGCCGTAAAAAAGTAAATTTTATCTTCTATTGAATCCACATCAAAGTATCTAAAATTGGTTCGCTCATAGACTTTCACTTTAGGATTATTCCTTAGGGACCAGTCCAGTTGACCGTAGCCTACATCTACTGCATAGATTTTTTTTGCTTTGCTTTGAAGCATACAGTCGGTAAAACCTCCCGTAGAAGCACCTATATCCATACAGACTTTGTTTTCGATATTTACATCAAAATCTACTAAAGCTTTTTCTAACTTATATCCGCCCCTACTTACAAATTTCATTCGTTCAAGGACTTCAATATTTGAATCGGTACTTACCCTAGTTCCCGGTTTATCTATTATTTCATTTTCAATCTTTACATTTCCTGCCATCAAAGCTCTTTTTGCCTTTTCTCTAGAATCAAAAAGATTTTTTTCTACAAGAAGTTTGTCTATTCTCATTTTTTTATCAGACATTAAAACACCTACACAAATTTAAATATTTTATCAAAAAATCTCACTACTTTTGCTGAGATTAGAATAATCTCTTTAGATTTATTTATTGCAATTTCCTTACCCAAGGCTTTACCGCCTACGGTAAGTCCAGCTATAGTACTACTCATTAGTACTGTTAGGAGAGCACCATTTCTTAGTCCGTACATAGCTATTAAGTTTAATACTATTACAGTGCCGGCGGCCCCACTTACTATTCCTGCTATATCACCAATAACATCCGAACAAAAACTAGAAAATTTTGGTGCATTTCTAGTTATAAAAAGGCTGTATTTTGCTATTTCTATTTTTTTTGAAGCCATTGCATGAAAAAATTTGTCATCAACAACAGCAGAAGCTACTCCTATTATATCAAAAAAAACACCTACAAATATAATAGTGATTAAAGTTATAAAAGCAAAAAATATGTTAAGCTTACTCAGGGCAAGTTCAGAAATTATACTAAACCCGGCTGCAAGAATAACAGTGATTATTGTTATTATAATAATCCAGCTGTTTACTAGTTTATTTTTACTCATTGAATCTCCTCGTTAAAATTACATTAAATATATAAAAATGGCAACAGTATAGATAAATTTTACGGCTTAGGTCCAGTAGGATTTCCCAAAAATCAACTCTACGTCGCCGTAAAGCGGTTTCCCTTTAATAATTTTTCTGTATTGTTGCCATATACAGGACTAGATTACCACTTAGACCGTACTACAATCCCTATACTATTTCTCAGATCAGTCTAGGAGCTTTCCTCAACAGCCATTCTAATTCCTAGCCTCTTTTGCAGTATAAATTTCAACAGTATTTACCTATCATCTCATGGGCCCCTGAGAAACAGGTTTTTTTACTGAATTCCATTATACCACTCAAGGCAGGCTACACTACCGGCAGGATCTCTGCAGGTAGGGTTCCCTAAAATAGGTCTCCGCGACAGAGGGGTCTACGCCCACATGCCATTGTGGATCGCCCCAACTGTCTTACTTCCAGAAAAAACCCCGGACTGGGCGTCCAAAGCCTAAACTAGAAACTTCATCGATTTGCCTTTCGACGGATCTTTAGGCCCGCCTTCAAAATTAGATGTACTGACTAGAATACTGAGCCATTTAATTTTTATGATAATTCTTCTAAAATTTCATTAATTTTATTTTCTTTATTTTCCAATATTTCTTTACAGTATTTATATAACTTCATACCTTCTTCATATTTATTAATATTGTCTTCCAACTTTAAATCTTTACCTTCAAGTTCTTCAGTAATTTCTTCAAGACGTTTTACGGCCTCTTCAAAATCTAAATCTTTAAAATCCATACCTACTCCTTGTCTTCAATAAACACAACAGTTTTAATACCGTCAATGAATTGTACATAGTATTTATCTGTATAATTTATTTTCTCCACACTATTAATTATATTACTATTCTCATCTTTTATAAACACAAATCCCTTATTAAATATGTTTTTATAGTCATATTTGCTTAATTTATATCTTAAAGTTTCAATTCTTTTGTTTTTTTCATTTACAACTTCAGATACGGCTGTAGACATTCTATTTTCCAACCTATCTATATAGTTAATCTTGCTGCTTATTTTCTTATAGGGACTTAATAAAAGCAATTTATTTCTTTTTAAGTTTACATAATTATATTTACGTTGAATTAAAGTCTCGGTTTTTTGTATTATTTTATCTTTAAAAAAATTTATCCTGTCTATATATGTAATGTAATTTTCTATAATTAGTTTAGCAGCCCCAGTTGGTGTAATAGCATAAGCGTCTGCAGTAAGATCAGCAATAGAAGTATCTATTTCATGACCTATACCGCATACTACAGGCTTTTTAGATTTGTAAATGTAGTCTGCTATTCTTTCATCGTTGAAAACTTCTAAATCCATTTTAGAGCCTCCACCTCTTGAGATTAGGACAACATCTACATCTCTATCGTTAAAGTACTCTATACCCTTTACAATTTTATCTACTGCACTACTGCCCTGTACTCCAGAATCGTAAATATTTATATTAAGTCCCAACTTATAACTGTTTAATACATTAAGTATATCCTTTACTGCAGCACTATTTACAGAAGTTATAATCCCAATATTTTTGGGAAACTTTGGCAGTTTCTTTTTCTTAGAAGGATCAAAATATCCTTTTTTGAAAAGTTTTTCCTTAAGTTTTTCAAGTTTATTGTAAGATTCTCCATCTTTCAAAGTTTCTGCTTTTCTTACAATTATTTGATAGACACTGTTTTGAGGATAGGTATCGACCTTACCGCTTATAACCGTTTCTTTACCTTCTTCTACTTCTAAAGAGCTATCAAAGCATATGCATCTGATTATTTCTTCATTATCACCCTTTAAATTGAAAAAGATTATATTTTTAAAGGATTTTTTTAAATCCACTACCTCTCCCACTATACTTATATTGTTTAAAAGAGGATTACTGTATATTAATTTTTTTATAAAACTATTTACTTCATTAACCTTTAAAGGTTTCATAGCCATATATATACCTCATTCAAATAAACATTTTTAAAGACAGCTTAAGCTGTCTTTAATTTCATAATTTAATTCCTCTATTTATATTGCCTAGTATTCCGTTTATAAACTTATGAGAATCTTCATTAGAATACTTCTTACACAACTCTATAGCTTCGTTTATAGAAACAGAGATAGGAATTTCATCGTCATAAAGCATTTCAGTTATAGCCAGTCTCATTATAGCTATATCTATTTTAGCTATCCTGTTGATTTTCCAATCTGAGGAATATTGGTTGATTAAATTGTCAATACTTTTTAAATTTTCAACAAAGCTTAATGAAGTATGTCTAAAATATGTTGTATCAATCTTCATATTTTCGATGTTATTAAGATATCTTTCAGATCTTTCTATGGAAAAATCATCGTTCATATCCATTTCATAAAAAAGCTTCATAACTTCTTCTCTTGTAAGCTTACGATTCATTATGCCTCCGATTTATTCTACTTCTTCTTCAGATTCTTCTAATTTTTCAGCTTCTTTTTCTTCAATATCTTTTGCTTCAGGTTCTTCTTCTACTTCTTCTTTTAAAAATACATTAGCTACATTAACATTAACACTGGTCACTGAAAGTTCAGTCATAGTTTCTATTTTTTCTGTAATTCTCTTCTGTACTGCTTCTGCTACCTTGTGTATATTGTAACCGTACTCAACATTTATGCTAATATCTATATATACGTTATTTTCCTTTACTTCTATTTTTATACCTTTTGAATAATTCTTTTTATTAAATAGACTCGATATTTCTTCAACAAAACCACTTGATGCATCCTGTACTCCTTCGATTTCTCTAGCAGCTATACTAGTGATTATTGTAAGTACTTCTGTTGATATATGTACCTGTCCGTTTTTTAAATATTCTTTTTTTGCAGTCATTTGTAGACCTCCTTTGTATAGAATAATTATAGCAAATGATTATATTTTTTACAATTTTATTTAAAAAAAGGAGAATAAATTCTCCCTTTTTTATTCTTCAATTATTTCGATGTCATCTAAGTCGTCTAAATCATCATCTAATTCGTCGAATATTTCGTTTTCTATAGAAGATAAATCTTCATCAATTGCTGAAACATAATCTTCCATTTCTTCTTGATCTACATCTAAATCCTCAACTATACTCACTATGTCTTCTAGTATTTCAGATACTAACAAAAGGGCTTTTCCTTCTTTTGAGCCATTTTTATCAATGTCCATACCATCTAAAAGTCCATTTAAGTATGCAATTTTTTCATATAAAAAATCCATTTTTCTCCTCCTTTATACCCTTGATAGGTATTCACCTGTTCTGGTATCTATTTTTATTACATCACCTATTTCAACAAACAGCGGAACTTCTATTACTGCTCCAGTTTCTACAGTTGCTGGTTTGTAGGTGTTTGTAGCTGTATCACCTTTGACTCCCGGTTCTGTATGAGTTACTTCCAACTCTACAAAATTCGGAGCCTGTATTTCTATCGGCTTTCCTTCAAAAAACTTCATTATAGCTACTTCATTTTCCTTAATATAAGGAATTGCTTCTTCTACCTGGTCGTGATTTAATGGTGTTTGTGCATAAGTTTCAGTGTCCATAAAGTAGTAAAGTTGACCGTCGTTGTATAAATACTGCATTTCCTTAGTTTCTATATGAGCCTTTGGAAATTTATCATTTGGATTGAAAGTTTCCTCTCTTATAGATCCCGTTTGAATGTTTTTTATCTTGGTTCTTACAAAAGCAGCACCTTTTCCCGGCTTAACATGTTGAAAATCTAAAATCTGCCAAATACCGTCCCTCCACTGTATTGTAATACCTTTCTTAAAATCTCCTGCTGATATCATAGCATCCTCCTCATTCAATCAATAAAATTCTACCTGTAACAGGTACTATAGTTATTTGTTTAATTAAATTTCTTTTAATATCTCTAATGGTAATTGTTTGAGCTTGGCTTGGACTTCCTCTGTAGTTGAATGTTAGTGATTGGTCTTCGTATAAAAGTTCAAAATCTTCCTTTAACTCAACTTTTTTATACTGTTTTATTCCTGTATTTGTTCCCATCTTCAATATATAATAATTATTATATAAAGACATCGAATAGCTTACGCCGTCAGAAGTCATGCTCTTAACTTTTACATCCTTAATATCATAATATATTTCTTTAGATATTTTTTCTAAGTAGTACCTATCAGTATTTATTCTAGGCACTATCATTGCCAGTAAAATTGCAAGCAATCCTATTGTAACAATAAGTTCTATTAATGTAAAACCTTTTTTGTCCAATCCATCCTCTTTTCGCCAACTTTTATTCATATAAATTATATATTATTGAATCCTTATTAGCAAGTTAATATTTATTCCTAAAATTTATTGATTTTTCAATTACATAGCTACTATTATTCTTCTTAAAGTATATTTCATATTCAATCCCACTACAATCTTTAAAAGAAGTATTTGCAGGTAAAGGACTAACATAAAAATCTTCGATAAAAGTACCAAGCTCACTGTGGCTCTTATAAAAAATATCCTTGCCGTTTTTTATTTGAAAACTAGGATTTATCAATTGGCTTTCATCCCAAGTATATAGTTCTATTTCTTTTATATAACTTCCCGAATTTGAATCTAAGATACTTATCCCATCCTTAGATATAATCTTTTTTATTCCTGCAGATTGAGATAACTCTATATCTAAAAAACCTGATATGAATTGCGCTTGATCCATAATTTCAGTACTATCATCAATTCTATTGTAATGTTTAATATTAGTTATGAGAAAACTTCCTATCATTGTTATTACGATAACACTTACAGCTAAAGTAATTATTATTTCAAGTAAAGTAAATCCCTTATTGTTTTTTGTCATAGGAACCTCTTATTTTATGATACTCCAGTCCTTCATCTCTACTAATCTTTCAGAAGTTATCCCGGAAGGTAAAGTTAAAGAATAATCTATGGATACTATAGATCCTTTAGGTTGGGCATTTTCCATATTAAATTCTGTTCTTATTTTATCATCATCTATCATTTCATATATAACTCTCTTGTTGTTTTTAATTACTTTTTCTCCAATATCATCAAAGTATATATTTTCGTAACTTATTATAATTCCTTCAAAATTTAAATTACCCATAATATAAGTATTGCCTTTACTTACAATAATTCCTTTATAATTTTCTTTATCACTTAAATTTAATACTAAATCTCTAGGTTCATAACTGGTAAAGTCTTCAGCACCTTTTCCAAGTAAATATATATTTTTATCGTTGCTGTTTGTAGTTGCAAATATATATTCATCATTTTCAGTTTTACCGTTATTAGTTGCATCATACTGATTTGAAATTTTTAAAACTTCATCAGTGAGAAAATCAACATCGCCCATGTTGTTTATGTGGTTTTCCGCTTTAGTTATATCATTTACTAAGCTATTATATATTATATTTTCCAACTCAACTATTTCTTCCTTGCTAACTATTGATCCAGCGGTTAAATAGGAAGAATCATCTGATATATCAATACTATGTGAGTAAATATCATGGGCATTAAACCTTATATCATTGTCAATTAAAGCTATCAATCCATTTGTGTATATATTTCCTTTTACATCGATGTCACTACCTGCTCCTTCTACCAGAATACCGTCTTGGTCTGAATAAGAAAAAACATTGCCTTTTATGTAAACTTTACCCTTGAAATATACATCCTTTTCTGCTGCTATTGCTTGGTCTAACAGTGGAATATAGTTAACCATTTCAACTACCCTATCTTCTCTTATAGGATTAAAGAAATCCGGAGTACTTATACATATTGTTGCCCTGATTGCTCTTTTTACACCTTTATTTCTTGTCTCAGAAGTAACTTTTAACTCTTCTTCCCCATTAGTATCGAAATTAAAACCCCAACTATTAATTGGATCTAAAGTTATACTACAATTATCAGTTAAAACAAGATTACTTGAATCAAGGTTAGGAAAAATATTTAATTTTACATATTTCTTATACTCATCGGTAAAGATTTTATTAACATGGGCTCTCATATATACTTCGTTAATATTTCCATCATCACCTATAAACAAAGAATCTTCCTTGTTTTTCTCTGCTTCTATATCAAAGGTATTGTAAAACTCTTCTACCTTTAGATTTCCAGATTTAATTCCTTCATCAGTAGTTAATTTTACTGCTGCAAATACTTCGTCTAATCCAGATTCACTTAAATATAAATTCTGTTCAGCTGTCGTGTTGGTTTTTTTCATCTTGTAACTTACCATAGTCATGTTTACAACTATGGCACCAAGAATAGTCACTACCATCATTACTAAAATAGTTAAAACCATTACTGAACCCTGATTATTTTTCATAGCCTCTCCTGGTGTTTAGTAGTCGAATCTTTTTGTTCCTTCTAAAGTAGTTATGTACTCATCATTTTTTTCAACATCTATTTTAATCTTATATAATATATATGGAGTTATTTCTGTTGAAGTAGTTGTTCTTAAATTTTTATAGGTATTTACCCTACCATTTAATATTTCTAAATTGTATTCATATCTTTTTAAATTGGGTTCTAAAATATAAATATTAATTGTATAGTTGGTAAAATTTTTAATACTAAAATCATACAATCCTACTATATCCTGAAAATGAAGACCTATATTTAAGTCTTTCTTTTGCTTCTTTAATACGCGGGTATCATTTATATATAAATCTTTTTTTTCGTCAAACTCTATTACAAGAGATGATTCTGGTACACTAGTGTAATTAATATCATCACGTGAATATTTGATATTATATTCTCCTAATACCAGTACCTTTATATCTTCATTAAATTTAATCCCCTCAGTCACTTCTTTTGAGGCATATCTTTCTACCCCTAATATATCTACATAGAGCTTATATTTTTTATAGTCGATGCCTTCCTCGGAATCTATATTAAAAAGCTCCTTAGAAGCCTTTAACTCCTCCATATACTTCTTAGCAGCGGATATACCATCCATCTCTTCTCTGCCTAAGGCATTTACCTTAGATGAAAACAAAAACATATTTGTCAAAGGTATAGATATAATCATAATGATAGCTATAGTTACAACAAGCTCTATCAATGTAAAGCCTTTATTGTTCATAAACATCTCCTGAAAAGCAAATTTACCTATATTATATACTAAATATTCCTTTATTAATAGAAAAAAATGAGGCAAAGTTTTTAAGCTTTCGCCTCATTTCTATTATTTGTCATATTGAGCCTGTCGAAATATCTTAAGACTCTTCGGCTAAAGTCTCTGAGTAACATCTACTTTCGTCATTCAGAGGCTGCGAAAGATCATATCTTTTACTCATTCACCCTAAATACCACATTTCCACTTTCTTCATACTCAACTCTAGGATTAATTAAATCTTCATTTAAAATGTTAATATAGAAAATTATATCAGTATCATTAACTATGTTTAACTCTACTCCAGCCTGATCGTCAGCTCCACTTCTAGGTTCAGAATTTATCTGCATACTTATGTAGTCATTTTCTGGAGTGAATTCTATCCATTCTTCTTCGTAATTAACAGGATAGCTTTCCATACTTGTTCTGTACTTATAGTAATACATTTCTCCATCTTGCATTACTTCAATGTTTATGCTTTCAACAGAATTACTGTCAGCATATACATAAGAATCTCTAGCTATGTCATCCTCTTCTCCTAAGGTTACTGTAGGTAAATCAGAAGATATAGGTTTTATATTCATAACGAAATCGTATCTTGTAGTCCAGTACTGATCCCTTTGGACATCACTTTCATAGAAAGGATTACTCCTTCCAGATTCAATATAGTCAACCCATACCCAGTCCATATAATCATGTTCATGTAATTTTGGTATGGAATAAAAATCCATGGACATTGAACCACCTATAATATTATTTTCACCTACAGTTAAGGCTAGGTTAGATAGAGTTATTTCAAATTGATTATTTTGCAGGTCATTTATAAAGTCTAATAAATCATAATAATCTGCATTGAAATTTAAATTTATCTGTAAATTATCTGCATTAGATTGACTTAATTGTTCTTCCTGGTTTTCTTCGCCTCCTTGATTATCTACAATATTGTTAAAATAAATATCTTTTAATTCTTCTAATCTGTACCTATAACCAGCTTCATTTGAGGACTGTTCTTTGTTAATAGTAATAACACTATCATTTGTAAAACTTATATTAGAGGTTTCTATATTGTATTCATCAATTTTTTTATCAATAAATAGTATTAATTTTCCTTGGTCTAAATCAGGAAGGTATATTTTAGACATATCGGAAATTTCAAAATTCAATTCTTTAAATTTTTCGTTTAATTCTCTACTGTCTTCGATTGATTTCATAAGCTCATCTACCTGGGTGTTTTTAACTTCTAATTCTGCTTCTAAACTAGCTATCTTTTCTTCATTACTTAGGTATATGAAGTTATAAAATAAATATCCTAATACTGCAATAGCTAATACTATTAATAGAATTTTTTCTCTTCTGTTAATTCTCATTTAAATACCCCCCATCCACTACACAGGAAACTGAATAACTATAAGTCTCAACCTCTCCTTCGTTATTCTTCACAATTCCAGGGATATGAACCTCAGATATAAAGTCTAATTCTTTTAAGTTTTTCTCTAGTTGTGCGATTGATGGTCGAGTTCTTGATGTAGCATTAAATACTATATTGTCATTAGAAATATTGAGATTTCTCATTTCAGTATCGATGGGAATGTTGTCAGCTATGGTATTTAATAATTCAACGTCTACAAAATCACTTCTCATGATACCCTGATTAAGTAGAAAAATATTATTTTTATACTCTTCTAATATAGAGATGTGTGTTTTCAGCTGTTCTAACTCCTGTATTTTTTTTTGGTATACTTCATTCTCCAGGATATTATTCGCATTTTCTATATCGTTCTCTAAAGAATTAATCCTATAATTTGTGCCAACAAAGTATAATGATACTAGCATTACTATTGCTCCGGCAGCTAAAGTTATTCCGGCTATTTTTTTTAGCCTATTTCTCTTAACTTCTATCAAATCAGAAAGCAAATTAATGTCTTCTTTTTTCTGATAAAGACCTGCAACTGCATTCAAATAGTCTGATGTTTTAAAAAATCCAGGATTTAGTTTTTTTTCGACTAGTCTAATTTGTTTAATACCTTTAACTTTTCTTGTATCAATATTAAAACTAGCTTCAAAATATGCTTCAATATTTTTTATGCTTGAGCTGCCTCCATAAAGAAACATGCACTCGAATTCTTCATTTTTACTTTTTGAATTATAAAACTGAATTAATTTTCTAATTTCACTTATCCACCCGTTAACATTGGTTCTAACTATATTATTTATAAATTTCTCTTCTTCTGTAAAAACATCACTGTCATCTAAATTAGAAAGCTTATGTTTAGATGACACTGCATTTTCTTTATCAATTTCAAATAAGTTCACTATACCTAAATCAATATCTTCTCCACCCTGGTTTATAATTCTAGAAAAAATATTTTTCCCATTTTTTATAACATTAAAAACCAGCATCTTATGTCCTAATTCAATTACATAGTAGGATTTATCTTTTTTTATCTTGATATCTGAAATAACCCTATTAGGCGAAAAAATGTTTTCAATAGAATTAAAAGATAAATTAATAGCATTTAGCCTAAGTTTTAAGTCCTTTGATAATCTAATATAATCACTTATTAAATTATTTGGTACAGCATATACAAGGTAATCTGCTTTTTTTAATCCTTCTTTTTCAAAAGTATCGATTATCCTGTAGACAATCTTATAATCGCTTAAGACTACAGGCATGTACTGTTCGAGTTCATACTTAATCATTTGGACTGTCTCTTCTTTTCCTTTAAGTATTGGAAGTTCCAGACTTCTTGTAATAAGGGAAGTTGTACTAATGTTAAAAATCAGATTTTTAGTTTTAATATTATTTGACCTAATTGTTTTATCTAGAATGTTTTTTATATCATCGTAGTTATCAATATTACCTTCGTGTGCAGAATGAAAAGGTGTAATCTCCGAAATGGCTCTATCAATTCTCAGCCCATTCCGTTCTTTTTTCCCTTCGATAATTTTGATATTCTTACTTCCGATATCAATTGATAATTGTTTTGCCATTATACCCCTCTTTTCTATAAAATTAGTTTGAAATATAGATTAATAATTTCATTTCCCCAAAAAATATAAATCGCAGCTGCAACAGCTATGAACGGACCAAAAGGGATGTAATCTTTTCTAGTAGATATTTTGCTTACCAACAGTCCAACTGAAACAACTGCTCCTATTACAAAAGATGCTAACGTTACAAATATTATACCCGTCAATCCAAAATTTAAACCTAAAAATCCCATTAATTTGATATCTCCTCCCCCCATAGCATTAGTTACTATTGCTATAAGTAGAAAAAGACCAAAGCCAAAAACAAATCCGAACAATTTATTCAAAAAATTAATATCTATAAACATTATACTAATAATTGTAGTATATAGCAATCCAAAAATTATTATAGAGTCAGGAATTATTTTATATCTTAAATCGATTAGGAATACTACAATTAACGTACTTAAAGTTAAGCAGTGCATTATAGATATCCAGGTGAAGCCGTATTTATAAAATACGAATAAATATAAGATCCCGTTTAAAAGTTCAATTAGTGGATATTGTACAGAATATTTAGAACCACAGTGTCTACACTTCCCCCTATTAAAAACATAAGAAAAAATAGGAATCAAATCTAAAAAACCCAACCTGTGCCTGCATGTGGAACATGCTGAAGGTGGGCTGACTACAGACTTACCTTCAGGTAGTCTATAAATACATACATTTAAAAATGATCCTATTAAAGTTCCGTATAAAAATATAAACACATATATTATAAGTTCCATTACTACCTCCGAAAAGAAAAGTTATTTTTATTATACCATATGTATTTGTCTGTGTATATTAGTATGACAATATAATTTAGGTTAAATTATACAATTTTTTAATTTTCATCCCAACCACCTTGATTCTTATACTTGAAATCAATGGATAAGCTATCTTCATCTGTTATATTAACTACCACAGTAACGGAATCATTATTTCCTATTTTAGTAAAATTGATAATAATACTATTTGTATACAAATTTGAAGTTGAATTATATACACCTTTACCAGAGTTAACAGTAACATTTATTATCTTAATAGATTTATTAAATGTTAATTCTAATTTAGAAGGATCGTTATTTCCATATGATTCAAGTTCTAAAACTGGTTCACTAATGTCTTCTTCCCATTGAGCATATACAGTCATATCTGCATTAACTATTGTGGATGTATCAAAAGTTGACCCACTTCCATCTGCTGCAGTATTCCATCCGGTAAAACTGTTGGCGATATATGTAGGGTCTGGTGGCAATGAACCTAAGGTTTCACCTTCCTCAACAAGTGCTGTTTCGCTGTAGCTTTCGTCTCCACCGTTGCTATCAAATATTAACGTATATGAGTTTTCTGCATCTATAACTGTAAAAATTTTACTACTTTTTATATCATCATATTCAACTATAAATAGATAATCTCCTGCTGTTACACTTGTAAATGAATTTATCTCAAGGGTAGCTTTATTATTTAGTACTGGTATTTGATTATTTATAAAAGTTAAACCTGTATAAAATCCATTAAATGATACATCAAGAAATTCTCCGCTTTCTATATTAGATGTTGTAACTTCATAAGTTATAATATTTGATTCCCCAGCTTTTAACACACCGCTCGGAGACCCTATAGAAATAGTAGGCTCATCTTCATCTACAGAATCATCGTTACTACTTTCAATATATTCAGTTTGATATTTAACAGCAGTTCCTAAACTTCCACTAATATTAATATCGTTTAATTTAAGATTCTCTAATGTTATTTCAGTATCTATATCATAATTTTTATTATCTTCAGTAGATTCTATTACAATTCTTAAAGTTTCATCATTTACTTTTTCAAATTTAGAATTTGAATTAGAAATTGAACTGCCAAATACTACCTGCTTGTAATCAGTATTTTCGTAAATAAAATTATAAAGTTTGCCATCATTTATATAAAAATAGCTGTAGGGCTCATCTGATGCTATTTCACTTACAGCTGTACCTTTATCTATAATTTCAATATCAGTTGCAAATCTAAGTTCTTTTGATAGATAACTTGAAGTTATTCTACCATCGTTTTGTATTCCATATTGAGTATTGCTGTTGCTAAAATAATTCTGTCCAAAAACCAACAATGAGAAAGATAAGGTAATAACCAATCCAATAATTGCTATAGCGATTATTGTTTCCATAAGTGTAAATCCTTGTTCATTAATTCTAAATTTACTCACTTTATACTTCCCCCGTTATAATAAAAGTAGATAGTTTAGAATATCTACTTCCATCTTTATTAATAAATGCCACAAGACTTACTGTGTAGCCTTTAGATTGATATTTAATTTCTTCATCTGATACGTGAAATTTTATCATGTCATTGGTATCTTTATTTATTAGATTTGAAAAATCATTTTCTTCATAAAATTTTTTTGTATTTTTCAAGTAATCAATGATTTCATTCTTACTATTAAACTTATTAGAATTAACATCATCCATTATTGATTGCAAACTCATCAACTCTTCACTTTTTTGCCCGGAATATATTATATTAATAGATCCGAAGCTAAAAGAATTAATTAATACAGTAAAAATAATTCCTAAAATGGCTATTGAAATGATAATTTCTAATAATATTACCCCTTTATTTTTTGTAATTAATTTTCTCATAAATATACCCCGATTTTAGTTACTATAATATTTTTTTTCGTATTTTACAATGCTTGGACTTGTATAATCATTCGGTAACGGTATGAAGTGAAATTTGCCATGGGGTCCGTTATTATTTGTTCCACCTTCATTTTTTTGTAGTATTTCTCCTATTATTGCACCCTTTATCATTGTCTTATCTGAGTTCATCTGTATAGTTGCTTCAGGTCCAAAGACATACATTGTAGCTGTTCCCCCGGCCTGTAAATCAAGATTAGCTCCATCCTTTAAGTATATAAAGAATAAAGTAGGGTCATTTTCATTTACATCTATACCACTCAATATTTCACCTTTATCAAGAATATACAAATGTAAAACTCCACCACCGATAATTTTAACTTCAGACTTGGGATTAGTAAAAGATACTTCATCAGCGATAATTGTTTGTTCTACGCCTTGAGTGTCAAAGGTAATTATTTCTTTGTTACCACCTGTTTCAATTAAATTATAATAATGATTCCCCGATATTGTAGTAGTACCACTAATATCTCCTTCACTTGCACCGTGTGTAGGAATTACAATATAACCGGGACTTTCATTATTAATATCCGGTATTATGTTAGGATCATTTTCTTGATTACTACTTAAGATTATATCATTTAAATCACTCACATTAGCTTCTATATGTACTGTTGAATCATCTTCATAAGTAATGTCTAAAGAATCAATATCAAGATCATCTTCCCCGGTCTGCTGTATACCTCTAAAGATATCCTTGAATGAAGCTTTACCTAAATTTAGTAACACTGCTTGAGAACTATCATCAACTACTCCTTCAGTTTCTACAATAATATCATTCCCTTCCATTCTAATTTCTGCACTAAAAGAACCTTCTCCAATAACTGTATCGGAGATTGTTTTTGGAAGATTATATGAAGAATATACTTCGGGATTAGATAGAACATCATGTGAAACTATATCGGCTCCAGCTTTGGCTATATATTCTGCTTGAAGATTTTTTTCTTGATTTACTGCTAAGATCGTGTCAGATAAGCTTAAAGATAAAAGTGAAGTCATTAAAATTATTGAAACCACCATGACAAGTAGCACAACTATTAAAGTTGCTCCAGAATTAGATTTAAATTTTTTTAAAATAAACATTTCCTCATCCCTCTCAAAGGTTTAATATTAAAACTATTTTTATACATTGATTTATATAAATATAATATCACTATATTAAAAAAATGTAAATATTAACGACCTTTAAAGATAGCGTTAATTTAGTGTAGGAAAAAGAAGAATAGACCATCCTTCCATAATAGATAAGATATATATTTAATATTTTATCATATTTTTTTGGATTATGTAGAGATTTTTCCGTTTGTCATTGACAACGAGCCTCTAGGAGCATGAGTTTTAGCATGAAAGCCGTAGCAAATATAGCATGCTACCTATTGAGGCTATCATGCTCCTTTCTCATTGTAAATGATGCCCTTCGGCAAACTGTTTTTAACAAATCCCTCTAAATTGCTTCATCAAATGATACATGCCTGTTCTTTTTCCCATGTCTGTTGCTATATTTTGAGTGTTCCAGTTTTCTAAATACCTGTTTCTTTTTTTTCTTATGCTTTTATCTACTTCATTTTGTATATTTTCTTTGATCTCTCTTTGCTTTTTTTCTTTTTGATACTTTACAAGATCATATACTTTCCCGCCGTTCTCTTTGTATATCCTTAATCTGGCCATGTTGTCTAATCCTTTTATTGACCATCCTAAGGGCCTAGAACTTAGTCTAGATGAAAATATATGACTTACGTTACCTTCGGCACTGCACCCTAGGTCTTCATCCTTATTTTTATTTCTTATGATTATTGCTTCCCAGTGATTTAATATGTAGTTTTTTGCTTTGTCTACATCTTCTATTTTATTTTTATCGTATGTATTTTCTTTTATCAAATTTAATATTCTTATTAGTCCGTCTTTATCTTCAAAGCTTATCTCATCATAGATGTATTGTCTTACCTCTTGTGCATATTTTCCTAGATGCAGGGTTGCTCTTTCTATATATTTTTTTAGGTGGAATTTGTCAAGTACATATTCAGCCTTTGCCCCTAGCACTTCTACTCCCTTTTTTATCCAAGCTGCTCCATCTCCTATTATGTATATCTTTTCTATGTATTCTTCTTCATATACTTGATCTATATGTTCCATTACTTCTTCCCAGAACTTGCCACTGTCTTTTTCTATTCCTCCAAAACAGTACTTATTTATTAGCTTTGTCCTTTTACTTTTTGGGCTTTCTTTTTCTTTTCCTTCATATATGTATATTAGTTTAGGAATTTCTGTATTATTTTTGTATCCATTTTTACTTTTTTCTATATCTCCTTTTTCTTCTAGAAATTGAAGGGATGCATGGTCTTCGTCTGCGTTTATGTATATTTTCTTTTTCTTTCTTTTCTTACCATTTTTTAATTTTGGTTTTACCTTTGGAATTTCTAAATCATGTATTTCTTTCATTACTGCCTGTTTGCTTACTACATCTTCTGTTTTGGTTGCTTTTTCACCACTTAACCTGTAGCTCATATCTGCTGCATTTTCCAGTATCTTCATGGTCACATCTTCGCTTTTTCTCATGTTTTTCGTTATTCCTACTGCTTTGTCTGCTAGGTATACATATTCTCCGGTTTTAATGTTTTGAAAGTAGGTTCTTTTGTATTTTACTGACCCACAAGTTGTTAAGATACTATTTTTTTCATTACTTCTCTCTATGTAATATTTGTCTTTCCTGCTTTTATCTTCTATATATGCTTTGTCTATTTCTTCTATGGTTTCTTTTATTATATTTCTTTGCAACTCTTGCAGGGGTTTTTCAAGCTCCATTACCAGATCTCCTAAGCTTTTATCCTCATCCATTAAAAAGTTTATTATTATTTTTTCTATCATTTTACTTCCATTTTTGTTAAATTCTTGTATACTATTATACATAAAGAAAACTCCTTTCGTTTTGGTTTTTGGTCTATATTAATCATATCATGAAAGGGGTTTTCTTTTTATATTTTTTTCCTACACTATCTTTACGCTATG
>Ga0182234_10062_pt1 | contig 51694 bp, 59 predicted proteins | sample hydfratesGB_TM_A_FD_145595 | JGI IMG/M metagenome (GOLD analysis project Ga0182234, IMG submission 145595) | Subsurface microbial communities from deep shales in Ohio, USA - hydraulic fracturing test GB_TM_A | ecosystem: Environmental > Aquatic > Deep subsurface > Shale gas/oil reservoir >...
GCTGTCCACTCTTTAAAAAATCATCTGCATTCCTAAATGTTATATTTAATTCAGCTAAAATTTTCTTTTGATTATCTTTTGAATCAATGTAAATACATTTTTCATTATTTTTTAAACTTCTTTTTATAAAAGAATGTACAGCTGGTAAAAGCTCTTCATTTTCTTCATAAAATAAGACAGCATGATCTCCTAAGGATATTAAATTTATATTTTCTGTCTCGCTAAAATTAGAAGTCATAAATTAACCCCCCTTTTTTTAAATTAACTGAATTTTAACAAATTACTAAATATTATTTTAAGTATGGATTTAATAAAAAAAGAGTCAGTAATCTTTAAATTACTAATAAATATTATATGATATTGTTTTATTAATAATTTTTCTTAATTTTAACACTTTTCTATAAGCTCTGTAAAGTTTGATACAGATAAAGCAAAGATTCCGCAAATGATTGTATTTATATTTCAATTAAAATATGGCCAATCCTGCTTCTTAATAAAATAACAAATCTTCGCAAAAGTAGAATTTGAAGTAAATAAAACCAAAATTAAGGTCAAAACTATAAATTTGAAATGAAAAGTATGTATAAATCCCAAAAAGAAAAAAACTTTTGACGATATGAGCCTCCAGATTATAACCTGGAGGCTTTATAAGGTTAATATTGAGCTATAAATGTTTTTAATCACCCTGTACTTCTTCTACTTCAGCATCCTGAGCATTCTTTCTGACTGATTCAATACCATTAAGACAGCTTTCTTTTGTCTTATAACCCTGTCCTGTTGCAATAATCTGCCCATTAGAAGCTTTTAATCGAAACCTAAACTTTCCACTTTTATCCTCATAAACTTCAAATTTACCAGCCATCTAACTTCCCCCTTTTATATTTTTTTACTTTCTTGTTTTATATTTATTTGTAATTAAGAAAAATCCTGCTTTATAACATACTTCTAGCAAGTTCTTCATATTCATCTTCTGAATATCCTTTTTTTAATAATTTTAGTTTTAAATGATGATAATACTTTTCAGTTTCTGATAATTTATCAATATTTTCATTTTCCATAGTTTCAATTAGCTCTTTATGATAATTTTCTGCTTTGGTTTGTTCTTCGATAATGTAATTAATTTCTTTTTCTAGTTTTGATAATGAGTTTAATCTATCCTTGTGTTTTAATTTGTATAATCTAGTTTTAAAACTCCTAATATGAGAAATAAATTCTTTTATCAAGGGCTTAAAAAAAATAACTTCTTTATTAAGAGTTATTACCATTTCTTTTTCTATTTCAATTAGTTTAACTTCAATCTCATAAAATTTTATCTTAGAATAGTCTTTCTTTAGTTCAAAGATTTGATTTCTTGCTTTTTTAAACATTTCACCATCTCCTAATTCAATTTTTTTAACAATAAAAATTTTTTATCTTCACAAAAAAATAAAAGCCCTTCTCATATAAGAGAAGAGCTCATTAGTCATTCATTAGCATCTTTTCTTATCTTCCAGCATATACTGCTGCAGAAATTAGCACCTTCCTTAATAGGGGTTGCTGGGTTTCACAGGGTCTGTTCCCTCCACCACTCTTAATAAGAATAAAATATTTATTTATAGTTACATCTTATCATGAATAATAAGATTTACAAAATAATAATTCAATCATCTTCTCTCTTTTCTGCTTCTTCAAATACTTTTTTAATCATCTTTGAGAAATCATCACCGTCTTGAATTTCTTCTTTATCAAAATTCATTACAAAATCAGGCTCTCCAGCAAAAATATTTTTGTATAGCTCAAAAACAATAAACCCTGCAAGTAATGTTAAAGCAGAATAAATTAAAGAAAAGTTTAAAAAAACTATCATCGATAAAACACCGAATATCAGCCCTAAAATATAACTTATTGTTGAAACATGAGACATTAAGAAAATCTCTATATTATCTAATAGAACTAGAAGTTTATTAATATTAAAACCTCCTTAAATTGTGAGTCAAGTATTAAAAAAATATACTTATTCAAATCATGAATTGAATATCTTTCCCCTCTGTATTAGTTTCTATCCTAATTAATATAGTTATTTCATTTAAAAAATAAATGTTTAATTTAATCCTGTTATTTTATTTGGTGGAGGTATTTTAATAGAGTGATAACAATTATTACAAGTGTAATATTTATTATTATTTTTACTTTCAATATCACGGGACCCACATTTTGGACAAATATCTCCTTGACTATAGTCTCTAGATTTTTGTGGACCACTACCACATTTAAGACATAATTTATAATCATCAATTGTAATAATGTTATCTCTACCATCAATAATATTTCCACAAGCCCAACAATGATTTAAATAAACTCCATTTCCTTGTTCATCACATTTGCTATTTTCACATTCAGCTACAGTTAATTTATAAGCAGCATCATGAATAGGATATTTCCAATCAAAAGACATTATTTCTCCACACCTACGGCATTTTAACCTTTCTCGTATCTCATTTAATCTATTTAATGCTCCACCTATTTTCCTAACATAATCATTTAAGGAATTAAAATGTTTCATTTGCCATAAATTAGTATTATTAAAGTCTATATTTATTGAATAGTAATCAAATATTTCTAATAAAGACCATTCCCTTTTCATAAGATTAGTGTCTGTAGAGATTTTATTCCTGCCACAAGCTTTATTTCTACAATAATAAGTATATCCATATTTTTCAAAAATATTTCCTTCACAGTATGTTAATTTATTTACTCCTAAGCATTCAGGAATTATTGGATTAATATTAATTTCTTTATTATTTTCTAATGCTTCTTTTTTAAATAAATAAATTAATTCTGAATGGAAATCAATAAATAATTTATCTGTGTTATCAACTTTTTTCGCTTTTTTAACTAATCTTCTTATCTTTTGGTAAACTTCACTTAGTAAAGAATTTTCATTAATTATTAAGAAATAATCTATAAAAACATCAAAATTTTCAAACCCATATATATTTGTTTCAATAAAAGCATTTAAAATATCTGTTATTGCAGTTGAATTAATATCTAAGAAATCTACTATTTGTCTAGTTATAATTTTATTTTTTCCATCTATTAACTTAAGTAAACTTCTATATGGTTCTATTTTTGTATATTCTTCTACTAAATAATATTTCCCAAAATAAATAGATATAATATATTCAGCTATGTCTTTAGTCAATCTATTGTCTAGCCAAAAAGTATCTGAAGAAAAAATTTCTTCTTCTAAATAAATACTTCCTGAATCAATTTTATTTTTAAATTTCATTCTTAATTTTTTGGAAATGTTGTTCCAATAATCTAATATAAAGTCCATATTTAAATACTCTAGACTTCCATCAGCTAGTCTTAATAAAGTATTAAATGGCTCTAAATTTGGATATTTATCAATAGGTTCAAGACTAAAATATTTTTCTATAATTTCTCCAGATAATTCAAGATTGATTTTGTCATGATTCCAAAAATTAGAATCTAAAAAAATATCATTTTTATAGCGATCTACTAAATCTTTACTAATAAATTTATTCTTTTTATAGACTTTTGATAAAGATTTAACAAAATTATTCAAACTAGACACATCATATAAATGATTTAAGTTTTCAGTACAGTAATATTTTTTTTCAATTTCCCATTCACCTTTTTCATTTATAAAATTAAGATTAACTTTTGATCCTACATTTTCATGAATTAGATTTTTAACCTTTTCATTACTATCAAGAATCTGATAATCTAATTCTATATTATTAAATTTTTTAACTTTCTTACGAACAATTAAAATATTTAATTGTTTCAAATTATTTTTTAAAACAAATAATATACCTTTGTTCATTTCATCCCCTCCTGATGAAAAATTTATATTTTAAATATCTTATAAATTATAATTACTTCTAAAAGAACTTTTTTTATACAATAATTTTAATGTTTCATTTAAATCAATTTCTTTATTCAACTGGCCTTTTAAAATTTTGACCACTACAAGAACAATAATAAACTCCAGAAATACTGATAGACCTAAAACTGAAAAGATAGCCATTGATACTGTCGAAGTAAATACGCCAACACCAAATTCTCTTGATTTAAATTCTTTTTTCTTCTTTATATAAGCATAAGCTGCTGTCAGCATCATGGCAATTCCCATTATAGGATTTGCTGAAATTAAAGAAATGACTCCAGCTGATCCTAAAAGTTCAGCTAACGACTTCATATCCTCTTTTTTTAAAGCAAATACAACTGCAGCCATACTCAATGTGCTGGAGAAAATTTCAACAGAGTCAAAGCTAAACAAATCATAAGCCCAGCTCTTATTGGCGTATGGTATGTGTTCTGTCAACCATTCAGCAGTTCTTTCATATTTAATTTTATCTAAGGTCAGAAATGGTAAGCCTTTATTAGTATTTAAATCTTTCCAGAGAGAAGTAAAATAGGCTGCAACTTCTTCATTTAACGAGTCATCAAGGGAAGCAGCTCTCACTTTCTCCCATGCACTTATAACATCATGCCCTCCATCAAACATTCTGTGATTTGCTCCCCCAATATGTGTCTTTAAATATTCAGCATCTAAAGCCTTATCATAGATACTGGCAGCAGATTCAGTTATATTTTCTGCATAATCTAAAAGCTTTTCCTGGGATAAGAAAGCTAATACTGGGGATAAATTAACCCCAGTAACACTATCTTTGACTTTACTAGCTTTTGTTTTCAAATCATCTTTTATATTTTTAAGCTTACTATTATATTTGTTTATCACTATTATCTCCTTTCTCATCATCTTTATCCATGAAAATATCATACATCCTGGTAGTGAATTTACCCCTTACAAATAAGTTAATTAAAACCCTTGCTAAAGCTTTCCAGAAATGTGTTGGCATTTTATGTTTGCTCCTTTCTTTTAACAAAAATGAGCTTAGAATAAAGATAGTAAAAGCCAGAGCTATTAACCCTGGCCAATTATGATTATTACATAGCCTTTCTCAATTGTCTTAAGACTTCAGAAGACTCACCAAGTGTGCAGCTCAAACCTGAATCACCATTATAATGGTTTTCACCAGGTAGAGCAGTTACAATCTCATTCCTATATCCTCTAACTACTATAAAAGAAAATAAAGTTGTCTCAACATAGAAACTTGTTATGTTAGCCTTTTTCTTCTTAACCAAATGATGCTTCACCTGATTAAGAATAATTGTTCTAACTCTGCCAACACTCATATTTTTGATCTTCTTCCCACCACAATAGTTTTCACCATATCTTTCTTTGATCCTCTTGACAGTATGCCTTGAGATATTAAAAGAACAGGCTTTGAATTGGTTAATGATGGTTTCCCCCTTTAATTTTTTGTCAAATAAGGGCACAATATGATGCTATGGTAATCATAACATCATAATTGTACCAACTTTTTGCAAAATTTTCAATATAAATACATCAAAAATATCTAAATAATCTAAAAATTATAGTTTTTACTCATTATTCATTTCCTCAAATATTTTTTTAAGGCTTTTTTCTATCTCTTCTACTCCGAGATCTCCGTTGATAGTAATCGTTTCCTCTCTGATGGGCACCAGAAAATCATTGAACTTTTGCATTATGAAATATGATATTGATAAAGTTAATATCATTTTTATATAATGCTCGTTCTGATAGAAGTTTAAAGCTAATACGCCAGTCATTATGCCCAGTGAATAAGTAAACTTCGTCAATTTAGTCTTGTCTTCAAAAAGGTCATGTAATTTAAATATAAACTTAAATTTAAGTTGATTAAACAAGCTATCCCTCCTTTCTTTTTAAATTTTTCATATCAATCACTATTAAAATGGGCACTGCTCCTCCAACTGCTTGAAATAGGAATCTGCACTAAATATAAAATCTTCAAATATAATCTCATTTTCTCGATTATCAAATATCTCGTCATCTTTCTCAAACTCAAAGTAGAGAAATATATCAATGATTATTGCTTTAATAGTTAAAATTATACTTTTATTTTGTTCAGCTGATAGTCCAGTGATTACAGAGATATTATAATATTTAAACCCATTTTTACTCCTATTTTCTCCAGGAAACATGCAGTAGAGACTATTATCAAATTTACTGTTAAAAACAGGCACTCTAAACTCAACAGATCCTACAGTAATAGTAATAACAGCTTTGGTATTAGGTACATCATATTCAATATTTTTAAGCTCAACCATAACCTTAGAAGTCTCATAATAATCGCAGTCATTTGCCGCATGAATCCCCCAGTCATGTTGATCCAAAAAATTAAAACTAACTTCAGGATTTTTACATTCAATTTGATAATACTTACAATTAGTACACTTCAACTTTTTAGCCCCCTTTATATTTTAGCTGAACAGCCCATATTTAAATAATACAGGCTGTTCAATTTAATCCTACCTAGTTACACTTATCATCTTTACCTGGTCTTTCTGCTTCATTTTGAGAGAGATCGCAGCCGCATTTAGGACAGTTCCATTCTCCTTTTTTACAGGCACTGTAAGACTTGCTCTTACATTCAGGACAAATTTTAAAGTACAAGGATATCACCCCCTTTCAATGCAAAAAACCCAACAGTTTATACTGATAGGTTATAAGACATAATATTATGATTACTCATCTTCCAATTCAGCAAAATATCGCTTCAGTCCAGCAAAGAGTTCAGAAGCGGAAACAACAAATTCTGAAAGTACAATGTCATAATAGTTATCGAATACATCCTCAAATTCTGCTGCCCCACACATGTACTTATATATACCTACAAGTGCTTTCTTAAGCTCGTTATTCAGCTGATACTGTATCTTTCTTCCATACTTATTATCAGGTGTATCAAAATTTATATTGTAATATTTATTGCCATTCTTGCTAGTCTTCTCTCCCTGGAGGACACAGTAGTAATTACCTTTGTCCTTGAATATTGGGACCTTCATGATCACAAATCCCATTCTCACGGTAATGCTATCTGCCTTATCCATGTTTGAAGTTTCAACTTCTAGGACTTCAATTATGTGTTTGGTCGGTGTAAAGTAGTAGCAGAAAAACGGTAGAGCATCAAAATTCCAATCATAATCATCCAGAAACTCATATGACACTTCTGGACAAACACACTCTTCACCATTAAAAAAATCGCAATATCTACATTTCAACTATATCTCCCCCTTTTATAATAATAAAAAATTCACAAACTGTGGTTTAATGTCTTAAGGCAGGATTCTTCAGCTGCTTTATGAAGAAATCTTCCTCCTTACGCTTCTTCCCCTTTAAATACTCACTCCTGCTTATCTCAACAATTTCATTACATGCTTTCATACCTTTTTTAACCCCTGGCATCCTTTTTGCTAGATCCATCACATCAATATAGTTTGCATTGCTGCTCATACGAAGATAACGATTGCTCTCATGACGCTTTCCTGCACCCTGATGTCCATAATTGAGATTTACCTTAAAGTATTTAGCCACAACAATCACTCCTTAAGTTATTTTCAAAAATATATAATCAAAAAATTTTATTTTCATTATTTAATTGAAAATTATTTATTTAAAAAGGTTTTTATCTTTAAAACGACAAAAATCGTTTGTGCCCCCACCAAATTTTATTTTGGGGTACAAACGATTTTCTTAGATGCTAACCTCATATTCCACTTTCCAGCTTCTAACCTATCATTATATTTATAAGCTTAACTTTTTAACTTTCCTCCCCCTTCCGTTGACCACCTTAAATAAATATTACAAAAAAATAAATTTTAAATATAACTACTAGTATTAGCTTCTCAATGACTGAATGTTGTCAGTAGCTTAAAACATAACATTTATAATTTCTCTTCCTTTCTTCTTTCAAAGCGAATATTACCATCAGCTTAATACAACTACTCTTATGCAGAATAAAACAAAACCACAAAACAAAATAAAAAAAAGCAACGCCAACACACCACGGAGATCGAAGAGTGTCAAACGATCTTATTGACACTCGAAGATTGGAAGTGGTACAATGGCTGATTTTTAACTAATAAAAACTTTACTTTTCCTCTCCTTACATTCTTTTATTTATGTAACTTTTAAGCATTCTCTTAACTTTCATCCTCTTCCACAACTTCTTTATCTTCTTTCCCTTAATCATAACTTCTTAACTTAAATAATTTATCTTTCCTACATAAATTTATAACATAACATTTATATATCTATAATTTCTATATAAATGTTATTCTATATATTAATTTCTATACAGATTCTTTATAAGCTCAATCATAGTAAGCGTTAATAGGGGTTTGACATCTAATTTTAATTAATACTACCACTTAATTTAAATATACAAATATCTAATAACCATTAATCTTTTTTACAAAAACATACTATTATTGTAGTTGAATGTAAACCAATTCTTGTATATAATATATTATGTGCTTTAAACATTATTTGGTTAATTAAACTAATTTCAGGAAGGTGATTTCATTGGAAGAAAAAGATCTGTTTTTTAGAAGTTTATATCACGATCCCTGCCTTAAACACTATAACCACATGTATTTTTTCAGGATTAAAACTGAAAATTTGAATAAACTCTGGGATTTAACTCCTCAACAGCTGTTACTTTTAATTAACATCTGGATTTATGACAAGGAGAAAAATAAGGAAAAGCTAACTAATAAGGAACTTAATACTATGGATTTTCAAGGCACTAAGTTTAATATTGCTAAGACAACATCAAATATATCATCTCATGTAAAAAAATTAGAAGAATTAAAACTAATAACTGTTAACGGCTCCCATAAAAATAGGGAATTTAAATATAACTTTGGGAGGCAGTGCAAAGATTTCAGGAGCATTCCCCTGGTTAAAATACTCCATTGGCTGGAAAGTACCGATAGTAATAAAGGCCTTAATACATATATATATTTATTATTTAACTTTTACAACAAATTCAGGCATCAACAAAATAACATCGCTTATTTTGGAGTAAGGGAATTAAATATTTCTCACAGTGAAATTGGAAAAGATTTAGGGATCACTGCAGCTAATGTAAAAACCCACTGTGATTTAATTGAAGAATTAGGGTTGATAGACAAAGAAAAAAACAGTGGTGAAGCAAATACATACTATGTTCCTTTTTATTCTAAGGGTGAAGACACTATTGTAGCAGCTAAAACCAGATCCGAAAAAGATATCCCTGAAAAAATAAGAGAAAAATACAATATTGAATTCAAGGGAGGGGAATAAGCTTGAATTATAGTTATAGTTATAATGAGTTGAGAAGCATAATATTAGCAAAGTTCTTAGATCTAGAGAGTAATTCAAAAGATTATAATGACAGAGAAGTTATTTTTAAAACTATAAACGAAGGTGATTTTTCTAATAGAATTGATAAATTGGTCTTCTCAAAAAGCAAAGAAATCATTTCAGATAAAAAAAGAACCCCTCAAATAAAGGAATTGGCTATTGACCCAGATATTGCTTATGAAATTTATAAAAAAGAGCAGCCGATAGAAAATATACTGGGTAAGATCAGTAAAAGTGAGTTATCTTCAATTTTAAAGGGTAACAGCAGCCAGAGTGATAGGGCAAGAGAGCTTATTAAAAACAAGCTAAATAAAATTTTAAATCCCGACATAAATATGGATCAGGAAGCAAGGCACTACATAGATGAATTTAAAAACCAGAGTCATCTAATGAAGGTCAGGGAAGAACTAAATCAAATACAGGATAATGTAAATAATGCTATTAAAGATGGTAAAGTTTATGATCCTGGTGATATTTTTAAGGACGGTTTTAACTTCATTTTTCGAGATGAAATCAATAATAAGGGATTAAAAGATATAGTTGAAGCACAGAGAAAAGAAGCTGCAGCAGGAAATAGAATTCCTACATATATAGATGAGTACGACAAAAAATACTTAAATAAAGGCATAAAAAACGGGTACATAGAAATTATAGGGGCTAAGACTGGTATGGGAAAGTCAGTTTATGCAATTACAAGGTTTTATAATCAGATAATTAACGGTTACAATGTCTATTACTTAAGCTTTGAAGAAGATAAGAACGATATTTTAGAAAAGATTTTAACTATCCACTCAACTCATGACTCTAAATTTAAAAATTATGAGCTAACTGCTAAAGACTGGATTGATATGGGCTATAACTGTAAGGATAAGGATAAAAGAGCAGCTATAGATGAAGTTGTTGAAGACCTAAAGAAATATAAATTCGAAAATCATATCATTGATATGAGAAGCAAAAATACCGTAGAGGATATAAAATCACAGCTAATAAACATGTCTGTGATCAATGCAAAGCATAAGATTGACTTGATATACCTTGACCATATTCATAATATAGATTCTGCAGATAGTTACAATAACTTCACAAACGCACTAAAAAATATAATGGGCTCAATCAGAGTTTTGGCTTCAAAATCTAAGATAGCTATATCTATACTCTCTCAATTAAATGATAGCGGCAAAGGAAAGCCAACAAAGCAGAATCTTAAGTGGTCCCAATCTCTCGCGAATGATGCTCATTTGGTAACTTTACTGGATAGGGCCGATTATGGTTTGAATGATGAGCAGCTTGAGAAGAGAAATCTCAAGGATAATGATCAAATGGAATTAATTATAGATAAGAATAGGCATGGCGAGACGGGTTCAGTAAAATTATACTTTGATTTTGAGAAGACTTATATTCGCGGCTGGAAAGAAACTGATAAATCCAAAAATAAAGTTGAAGAAAAAGCTAAGAATAAAGTTAAAGATAAAACAAAAAGGATCTTCTCCAAAAAATCACTGGAGGAAGAATTGCTGCCAGGATTTAAATATATATAATTAGAAAGCAAAAAACCTCTCACAAAAGTGGGAGGTTTCATAGTTAAAGATTAAATATTTTTGAACTAATATTTTAGTTAAACCCTTCTTTTAGTGGATATAAAAATACTTAAGCTTTAACTTTATTCTTTATTTCTATTTAATATCTGAAGTTTTTTTCTTTTTCAATAGCTTGTTCAGTAATCCAAAAAGCTGGCACCCCAATTTTTTCTTGTATTTTCTGAAGAAACATTATAATTATTTCAAAATCATCGCGGTATTCTTCAATAATTTCAATTTCAAGTTTTATTCCAGCTTCTTGGTATTCTTCAAGTTTACTAATAATACTTCCAATTACTCTTCTTGCTGAAACTCCTTGAAATTCAACAAGCTTTTGGAACGATTTTTTATTTCTCTCATCTAACTTCTCCTCATATTCTATCATAATTAGTTTTTCACCTCCCTCAAATAATATAATAATTTTGATATATTTTATCTTTAGCATAAAACTCTCTATAGGTCAGTACATTTTATTGTTATTTCACTCTTTTGTTTGATACATTTCTTCAACTACCATATCCAAATTAGAGTTAAGTTTGCCATTGTCCCATACAGCAATATATTATGCTTTTTCAGTATCGTATAATTTACCATCTATTACAGGCTTCACGCAACTTCCTCCTTATTGTTTTTATTTAACTCACTTTCTATATTCAAAAGAGTTCTTACCATAAATGTCTTTTCCAATTCATCTAAATTCTGATCGATCAGGTTCACAAAGATATTTGCTTTTGGCTCTTCAAGCTCAAAATGATCAACTAATTCTTCCCATAACTCTGGCAGAATAATTTCTCTCCTTAGAACTTCCAGTGCTTTATACCTTACAACTATCATTATTCTCTCGGCATGTTCTACTGTTTTAAATTTATTCAAATCACTAAAAGAATCAGGATTCATATAATTATAATAACCAGGCAGTAAATAATCATCTATGATAAAAGCAACAAAATCAGAAAATAATTGGCTGTCAATATTATTAATTAATTGAGCATCTGCCAGCAACGATCTGTGTTCTACAGCGTTACCATAGATGATCTCGGCTATTTCATCATTTAAACCGTAGGACACCAATTTATTTAATACTTCACTTTTGCTATAACCCTGATCAATCAGATTCTTTGTTCCCGCCTGCAAGTGATAAAGTTTATCGCCTTCTTCATGAGATAAATCTCTATGTGTTTTTTCTTTTCCTAATAAATAGTTAAGAGAATACTCTTTCTTGCCTTCTTCTAAATTTTTAAACCATTCAACATAACTTTTGAATTTCACTTAAACCAGCTCCTTATTTTTTATTAGATTAATCTTTTCGTTAATATTATTCTTATCTTCTTCCCAGGTAGAATACTTATCCCTAATAAATTTATTTATTAGCTTTTTCGAAATATAATGACAGACATATTCTTCAGTTACCGTTTTTTTCGGAATCCTATTATACTTCGAAATAATATCAATAACATTTTCTGCCCACTTATCCATTTGAACCACATTACTCTGCTTCTGATAAAGTTTTTCCCTGGGGCTGATCTCCACATGCAGAAACACATCTTCCATATTCTGCAGCGTATCCTCTAATTTACCTGGATCAAGCGGAAGATCATTTTCCTGCAGAAATAAAACTAGGGAATATACCACTCCATCACTAATTGAGAGATTATATAGATTACAGGCTGCTTTAAACTGATAATAAACCCCGTTGTCAATATTAAGCCCCATCTTATTCTTTTTCATAACTTTTCTAACCTCCTTTACTTCAATTTAATAAATTACGATCCAATTATTTTAAACAGCAAAACCGAAAGAAATATTTGGAAATGCATTGGTAAAAAAATAACTTTTATTTGACTACATCTTTATTTTAACATTTATTTCCTTTAGTGTCAAGAAATATTTGGAAATAGTTATGTTTTACCTATGATTTTTTTATTATTATCACTCAAAAACACTCATTATCTATCCAATAATCCTAATTATGCAGTCTTTAAAGAGAATCTACTTTTCTAATCAATCTCTTTAATTAAAATATTTAAACTCAATTAGATTCTCTTTAAAGTTTTTCTGTCAGATTACTACACTACCTTTTAAATTACATAGACATATACTTATCTGCTTTTTCCTGCATATTATTTTTAAACATTTCCCAGGTTAACATGCTTTTTATTATCCATGTTTCAGCTTCACTATTATTCACCCTATTACAGGGTAGAAACCAATTCCCGTATTTAATATATTTAATATCTTCCGTCTCCACTATTACCTGCCCGTGATAGCACATATCCTTTATAGATTCTTTAATATCTTCTCTATTCTTGTCCTCCATCTGATTATCAAAGTATTTTTCAGATCTTTTAATGTAGTTTTCAACAGCGTGATCAGAAACAGTATATCCCACAAATCGATTCATTTCTAAGTCTTTTTTGATTTGTTCACTTAAGATTACTCCAAAATCAATTTCAAAGTCATCCAATGTTTTTTCCAAAGAGCGAGTGAAATGAAAAACTCCATATTTATCAATAATACTTGCTATTTTTTCTTTTGCCTTTGGCGTTAAAACCCCTATTTTTCCATTAAGATACTTAACTATCTGGTTAAATTCTTCTTCATTTATCTTAATAGGTTTACTGATTTTCTTCTGGCTTCTTTGCTCTGTACTATTTTCTTTTTGTTCTAATTTTCTCTTAAACTTCAGTAGTCTGTTATTTTTATGATTATTAATTGGCTTTTTTTCTAAATTAAATTCTTTTGTTGATAATGACATCTGCCGTTCCTCTGGATCCCAACCAATAATTCTCGCCTCCAACACATCTTCTTCTTCAAAATAATCCTTAACATTATCCACAAATTCATTTGCTGTTTCGCTTTTATGGATTAATCCTTTTACACGGTTTTTATCTGTTGTTGTAGTAAATGCACCAAAATCTTTTACATTAACTATTTCTACTTCTACAAGTTGACCTTCCTGATAATAGTTTTCCAGTTTTTCTTCAATCATAATTATCTCCACCCTTTTATATTTTAAATTTTAATACTTGTCATGAAAATTTATTAGATTACAGAAGATCTTTTAACCTCCTGTAACCTAATACCTTTTTGTTTTATTAACTAAAAAGTTCTAACTTTGTACCATTATTAGCCACAACAGTCTTATTCTTTTCTATGCTGCCTTCTAATTCATTTAAGTCAATAACAGAATCTAACTCATCTTCAATTGTCGCACTTTTTTCTTTAATTCCTAAATAATGACGACAAATTTTCCCCTGATAAGACTTGTTTTTGACTTCAACATCTCTGTTAACAAGATTCTGAGTTAAAATCATTTTATTTTCAACAATATAACCATTCTCTTCTGCCCATTTTCTATATTTAGCATACACTAGGTGAGTTGGAATTAGTTCCTCGCTATCATTTACTAACTCATAATGCTCATCAAAAAAGATGCTAATTGGAGCATTAATCTGAATAAACCTATTTTTATCTTTGCTCATTTGTTTAGACTTTGTAAATTCACCATTTTCTCTGAGTCTCATCAACCCTTCAATACTCCACTGTACAATACTAGGTAGTTCTTTTTTAAGTCTATCTATTAAATGTTGATCATAATCTTTACTATCTGAGGATAATTTATTAGAAAAGCCAACTATTTTTAGCCTTCTATACCAGCTATAACTTGCATTTTTTTTGACTACAGGCAGTTTATTTGTAGAAAATAAGAACCTTACTACTGGTTTATATGAATAAATCGGTCCAAACCGAACTTCAGCACTAACATTTTCTCCACCCATAATTATTTTAATTAAACTTGAGGATTTAAAATGCTCTTCCTCTATATTACTGCATATATTAGCTAATTTCCCTTCCAACTTGTTAGCTATCCATCTATTATCATAAGTGAAATTTGATAATTCAATGTTTGAAACATTATTATAACCGAGTAGAGTTTCAATAACTTCAATAAAAATTGAGCTTTTGTTTGTAGTTTCATCATATAATATCGGAATTATGTGTTCTCTATTGTCTGGCACTAAGAGATATCCCATATATTCCTGCAGAAAGCTTACCGTATCATGTGGTAGCCATTCTTTAAGCAGCTCTTTCCATTGAGGGCATTCACCCTTACTGTTATACTCATGAGGCAGCTGGAAAGTAGAGAAATAGTCTGGACTATGACTTTCTAGTTCCATAGTCCTGAGATTTAACATCCCGTTTTTAAAATTTATATAATTTTTACTCTGATTATAATTAGAAAACAACTCTTCATTTAAAGGATTTGCTGTAACAAAAGCTAATTGATTTAACACTTTATTAATTTGATCCTTAGAACTATTTTTATTCAAAAAGCAAAGCACTCTACTAATCTTCTTTTTAATATAAAAATTATCTTTAGCCTTCCAGACACCATTCTGATAATAGAGAAATCTTTTCTTCTTAGTAACATACTTGATCAATTCATTGTTTTCATGCTTGAGATAATTAAGCATGAAATTTGTTATATCATCAAGTTTCAATGACTCTAATTTTTCATAATTCTTTTCCATTAAAATATTGACCATTTCTAATCTGTTTGCCTTTTTGACACTCATTATTTTATACCTCCAATTTTTTTGAAATTACAGGGGCTTAAAACCCCTGTAACCGATAAATTATAATCAATCCACTTACAAAATTAAATAAAATATTAGCACTAACTTAAAACTTCTAACTTTGAACCTTTATTAATAACCACAGCTTTTTCTTCAGCCTCTATACCTTCTCTATTATTCAAATCAGGCACTGTTTCTAATGCAGCTTCAATGGATACTTCTTTTGCTTTTATTCCTAGATAATGACGACAAATTTCACCCTGATAAGACTTGTTCTTAGCTTCAACATCCTTTTTCCCAAGATGTTGAGTTAATATTCCTTTATTCTCAATACTATATCCATTCTCTTCTGACCATTTTTTATACTTTTCATAGACAAGATGGGTTGGAATTCTTTCTTTTTTATCATCTACCAATTCGTAATTCTCATCAATAAAAGTGCTAATCGGATCATTGATCTGAATATACATGTTTTTGTCTTTAATCATTTGTTCAGACTTCGTAAACTCACCATTTTTTCTGTATCTAATTAACCCTTCAATAGCCCAACTTAAAATCCCAGTTAATTCTTTTTTAAGCTTCTTTTTTAGGTCGGGGTCAAAACCCTCTGTGCCAGGAGTAAACTTATTTGGAAAACGAACAATTTCTAACCTTCTATACCAGCCGAAAGTCTTATCTCGGCTTTTGGGTAGTTCATTGGCTGAAAACAAAAGTCTGGTTATTGGTCTGAACTGATAATGATTTTGAAATTTCTTTTCTACAGTTATTTCATCCTGACCAAGAATTGATTTAATTAGACCTTGCTTTTTCATATAAACTGGATCAATATCTCCACAAATATTTGCTAGATTTCCCTGCAGATTAGCGGGAGTCCATCTTCCTTCTGAACCAAAAAACTGAGATAGTCCCATAGTTGAAATATTCTCCCCCAGCAGCTCTTTGATGACATCAATGAAAACCGACTTTCCATTTGCTCCATCACCATATAATATAGGAAAGAGCTGGGCACTATTGTCTGGCGATAACAAATATCCCGTGTATTCCTGCATAAAGTTTATTGTTTCATCATCAGGTATCCATTCTTTAAGAGTCTTCTTCCAGTTAGGACAACTAGCCTCGCTATCATATTCATGTGGCAGCTGGAAGATGGAATGATGACTTGGCTTATGCTCTTCTAACTCCATTGAATTAAGATTTAACATACCATTTTTAAAGTTAATATAATCTTTCTTTTGCATATGATCAGAAAATATAGCTTCATTTAAAGGATTACCTGTTTCAAAAGCTAAATCAGTAAACACTTTATTTATTTGATAAGTTGAACTGTTTTGCTCCAGATATGAAAGGATCTTTCTGATCTTCTGTTTTATATAATAGTCTATTTTTGCCTCCCAAACACCGTTTTTATAATAACGAAACCTTTCTTCATTAGGAATATACCTTATTAATTCCCCGTTTTTTAACTTCAAAAATTCGATCAAGAAATTTGTTATATCCCCTAACTTTAATTCAGATAACTCTTTATAGTCAGTAGTAATCAAGTTATTAACCTTATCAATTTTTTTTACTTTCTTTGTACTCATTATTTTTACCTCCATAATTTATTTAGTAGTTGTGGTAGTTGTAGTTTCTAATCTACCATAAAAATTTAAATTTTACCCTTACACATTGACGGTAAGTTTAGATTTATAATAGCTATCATTCATTAATAACTAACTATTTTTATCAAAATATTCTTTTTTAATGCATTAGAGATGTAATAGTATAATAATTTTTCATAATCCCAGTTTCCAATAAGAGTTAGACCTTCAAATTACATATATCCACTGTATTCATAGTTTTTAATGGTTTACTGGTGTAATGGGATAATAGTTAACTTTTTATAAAATAAACCCTGTAACTATTCCTGTCTAAAACTCTTATTGGGAAGGGGTTTGATCTTTAAAACTAACCTTTAAAATCAACCCCTCCAATAATAACTAAACATTCTGGACTAATTTAAACTACTGTACTTATTTTTATATTTTTAACTCTACAACTTTCACAGAATTCTGATCTGCTATCATATCTATTAATAATCTCCCTGCCGCAACTGGGACATAGTTTTTGCAAATAACTGTCTTCATCACGAATAAACCTCAGTCTTTCCAATCCTACATCTAAACCACCATACCTTTTAATTATAGCAAGTGCTAACCTATAATCAGTTCTAGAATTAAAATAACCATCTTTATCATAAATTTTATTCAATTCAAACTTGATTTTATCCAGACTCCACTTTTTATACTTTCTTATTTCATCAGGATCAAGTCCTAGTTTCTTCAAAAAGTGATCATATGACTTATAATTTAAGCTGATCGCTCCATATAAACTTGGATCATCTTGTTTAATAGCATTAGGATTACATGGCTTCCCTGATTCCAACCTGTCTTTAAAATCTTTAATTATATTTTTCTCATCCTGCAAATAACCATTAGGCCTCAACCTCAACAACCCCTTTCTTCTTTAACTTCAGAAGAAGACCTATTGATAAAATCTTCGATATCAGATAGTTGATAATTTAAATCTTTGCTGAATCGATAAGATTTTAACTTTTTACCTTTTTCCTTCTTGGTGTATCTTCTAACTGTCCTGGGACTTACTGAAAGAATATTCGCTGTTTCTTTTATTCCAATAAAATTGTCAACCGATGTCATATCTAATAATGTCTCACCATTTTCTGTCTTGAAGTTTACAACTGAAGCTATTATGCACCTCTTTAAAAATTTAATCGAAACATCTAAAAGTGCTGCAGCATCTTGTATTGGTAAAAACTCATTTTTGTTTTCCATGATTTACTCCTCCTCTTTATTTGAAGCTCGACCATCTAATAAATTAAATGGTCGAGTCTTTTATTATTAATAATTATGTCCACTACCGACATGGGTTCCTATATCCCAAAGATCTAAAACATCATATCTCTTTAGATGAGCTAACAACTGTGAGTAATGAGAATAATTATTTCTCCAACTTTTCTTCAGTTTTCTCCCTAACTCATAAGGGAATGTTATTATCCTATATGATTTTGTTTCCATACTTTTAGAATCAATTGTTGTTATTTCAACAGGCCTTTCTTTTTTGAAATCTCTAACTCTATTGTCATTATAAAGATCAGGTGAAAAAGGAAGTTCAATGACAATAGGTGAATATTTATATCTAGCGTAAGTTACTAACATACCTTCTTTTTCTATAACTCTAAAATTAATTTTTGAATTATCTACGGTCTTAATTTCAGACTTTGTCAATGAGGGCATAAAATTAACTATTGTTATTGCTCCCCCTTCTCTCATTTCCATAAAGTGTGCTTCCTTATTCTTATAGGCTTCAAAATTATTAGTTTCAGACTCATTATCTTCTAAATTAAATAACTTAACTTCCATTAAACTTCATCCTCTCTGTTTATAATTTTTTGATCAAACTCTAAACCAGTCATTTTATCATAGCTGAACCCATGTAATTCATCACAGAACGGACAATACCAGATATCTGTTTTAAAATTTATTGGAACAGCTATTTTATCCATATAGCTAAATTCAAATAAGCCTTCTAAAGTTTCAGGTGTTCCTATAAAAACTTTGTGGTCTAAACCTTTTAAATAATTTTTGTCTCTTAATATAATTATCCCACCCGAACTACTGCACTTACTACATACATCTCTAAATGGATCATTAAAAACAAAAACATTTGTAGTCTGTAAATCTAAAGAAGACATCTTCAAATTCATAACCAATTTCATATTTTTATTTGAATTCAGATAATTTTTAAACTGTACTAATAAATTATTTTCTTTTAAACTACTTAATAAATCTCTAGCACTTAAATTTTCAGTTATTTTATTGTTTAAATACCAGTTGGTCCAATTGTCTTTAGGTATTCTAAAGTGAGGTAGATCTCTTACTTTTTTTGATTCCGATTGATGATTTTTTAATCTATTATTTTGATTTAACATTTCTTTTCCTCCTAAATTATTTTTTTATTTAAACAAAACTCCTGGCTTCATAAGCAATCTGCATTTCATTATTTATCAGATAGATCTATTACTCCCTGATCAAACTCTAAACCATTTTCTTCTGAATAATCAAATCCATGTAATTCATCGCAAATTGGACAGTACCACCAATCTGTTTTAGTATTTATTTTTAATGCGGTATTATGATGTAAATACTTCATATATGGAAGCAGTGAGTCCATAACAGGAAGTGGTAAAAATAAACTCTCTTCAATATTAGACGATTTTTTACTCTTGTTTCTTTTAATAATTACTGTTGCCGAATTCCCACATTTTTTGCATATGGATTGATTAGAGATATGATACATAAATAAATTAGTTGGTTTTAAATTATAATCAACAATATTTTTACTAAAAAAGTCTTGTCCTACCAAGTCTTGAGAACTTCCGAATTGAGATTCATTAATATATTCTGTAACTTCTTCATCTTTTATATATCTTTCAATTCCTCCTTCATCTAAAAAAGCTTCCCAATTTTCTATCGCTAAATATTTAGTATCCATATAGTTTTTTAGAGTAAATCCTTGTTTTCTAAAATCTTTATTTAAATCAATTACTGCTTTTAACATTTCTGTTTCCTCCTCTTTATTTTTGATATCTTAATCTTATCAGATGTTTCTATATCTTGTCAAGTGATATTCAATATTTTTTTATATTTAATTATTTTTTAACATCACTTGATGTTTAATTAATAATGTAGTATAATGTTATTAAGGAGGAATTCTCAATGAAAAATAAAAAGAATATCTTAGATTTAATAAACTTAAAACTTCAAAATAATGACTTTACATCAACTCAAAAAGATATTGCAAACTTTATTAAGTTTCACCCAGATAAGTTAGCATTTTTAGATTTAAAGCAATTATCTGAAGAGACCAACACCAGTCCGAGCAGTATTATAAGGTTTGCTAAGGAATTAGACTTAGATGGTTTTAACGACTTACAAAGTAGTGTTTTGTCAGAAATATATTCTAATGAAGCTAATGAATCAAATGAAGAATTTAATGGTTTAAATATTTTAAGTTTAGTTGACCATGTTCAAAAAACTACTAAATTAACAAAAACTCAAAACAAAATTGCTTCATATATATTAGATTCTCCAGACAAAGTAGTTGACTCAAGCACTAGAGAATTATCTAATGAACTTGATACTAGTCCTGGAACTATCATAAAATTCATTCAAGATAAATTAAAAATGGAAGGTTTTGTTGAATTACAAAAACAAATAAAACTTCAGTTAGAAGATGATAATCCTATAAGTAAACTATTTACTGGTGAAATGAGTCCTGAGGAAGAGAAAGAGTTTTTAGAAGTCCAAAATCAAAAATCTCTTAGAAATGATGAGGATCGCAGAATTATAGGCTATGCTAATTTATTATTAGAAAATCTACATGATAGTGTTTCTAATATCTTGAAGAGTTATAAAGGAAAAAGAGTATTTTCTGAATTTTATCTTTTGGTTTCTTCAGCTGCTAACATTATAATCCTTGATGAAAAAAATAAATCTAGATTTTCGTTCCATGAGAATTTAAACAGCTATGGCTTCAAAAATTATTATTTTGATTCTTCTGATAGATGTCTAAAATCACTTGATGAATTCGATAAAAACTTAAAACAAAAATACAAAAAAAGTTCTAGAGCTATAAATAAACACATCTCGATTGATGAAAACTTAGAAAAATTTCTTTCTAAAAAAACTGTGGGTGAAAAAAATCTGTTAATTTTAGTAGCTACTACAACTTTTAATCCTACTACTAATAAGGTTTTAAAAGCTGCTATAGATAAAGATTTCGATGTGATTTTAATTGAGTCAGATCAGACCAAAAATAAAATAGGTGAAATTGATAATATAAATTTGAGAGTAAATTTAGGGGATTTACAGTTAATTGAAAATTATAATGATAACCGAGAGCCTCTAACAGAAATGTTCTTTTACACATTACTCAATATTGAATTTAGAAGAAAACTCAAAAATGAAGAAAAATATGGAGATGAATTATATTAGACTGCTTGTAAATTAAACTGTCTAAATCTAAAATTAATAGAAACAAGCAAATTTATATTTAAATAGTGATAAAATTTCAATATCACTAACTATATTATACAAGGACTGAAATAAATGGAATATGAAATTAAAAACCCTAAAATTTTTGGAAAAGAGGCACAAAAATTATCCGATTATTTTGCTAAAGGATTTGTTAAAAATAAGGATATTTATTGTGAAGAGTTGAATCTTAATTTATCAGAAAATAAAATAAACGAACTATTTGAAGAGGTTAAAAAGTGGAATAATGAAGAGTATGGAGATGATTTTAAAAAATCAGACCCAATCTTAATGAAAAAATCTGTAGTTCAATATATTCTAAGTGATCATTACCTTGAAACTACAGTTGAAGATTTTTCGAAAAAACTTAATGTTGATTTAAATATTCTAAAAAGTACACTCGCAACAATCGATTTAATTATGATAGATTATTTATTTTCACCGCAATTAATTGTTGATCATAAAGAAGAAATCAAAATAACTCTTGAAAAGAATTATGAATTAAATAAAACTGAAGAAATCAATTTCAGGGTGATTTTTAATTTAGAAAAAATTAATAGTGGAAAGTTTCTGCTTTCTCCATTTATTTCGTCTCAAATGAAAGAAGAAGTATATAAAATTCCAGGATCAATTCGTCATCATTATGAATTTTATAAACGAATACCTAATTCTGAAATAAGAGAAGAAAACCAATTTATAAAAACAAAAGTAATTTCCAATAAATATGGTAAATTTGAAGGTTTTACAAAAAAAGATCTAAGAGGGTTCTTATTTTCACTAGATGAAACTAAAAAAATAATAGAGCAATACAATAACATTGAAGAAGATGATATTCATTATGTTAAAGAAAATGATGCTTTTTATGATTATCATCAAAACAAAAGATCAATTAAAAAAGTTATTAAATATGATGGGAATGAAATGACCTGTTATTTTCTAATAGGATATTTATGGGATTGGAAGATTCTAAAATAAAAAAGCAAACAATCATATTATTCTCATGACTGCTTGCTCTGATTTTCTATTCTCTTTTATTTTAAAGCTCAATCCTATATAATTATCTCCAGAATAAAACTATAATTAATTAGGAGTAATCTAACCATGGCAAACTTCGATCAAGATAAAGTAGATAAAATAAGACGATTGACCATACTCTCAATGTTTGCTGCTTCTGACGACTTAATGGAGCTCTTTGCTCTCAAAGGCGGCAACGCCTTAAATTACATTTATAATCTAAACCAGAGATCTTCTCTCGATATTGACATTTCTATGAAAAAATCATTTGAGGACCTGGATTTGAAATTAGAGGAAGTAGAAAGTGTTTTAGTGAAATCTTTTGAAAGGACTTTTGTAGAAAATGATCTGAAAGCTTTTGATATTAAGTTAGAGAAAAAACCACAAAAGATGGATTCTGATAAGGAAAGTTTCTGGGGAGGGTACCAACTCTCATTTAAAGCTCTAGAACTCAATAAATGGCAGGAGCTTAAAGATAAAGAAGATATAACTACAAATGATATGAGTAGGCAAGCTATCCCCTTTAACAGGGAGTTTAAGCGTAAATTCACGGTAGATATTAGTAGGCATGAATATGTTAAGGAAAGAGAACTTAAAATTTTAGACGATTACTACATATATGTCTATTCTCCAATAATGATAGTCTTAGAAAAACTAAGGGCAATCTGCCAGCAGACTGAAGAATATACTGAAATAATCGAAACTCATAAACCAAGAGGCCGTGCTCAGGATTTCTTTGACATCTATGTTATTTTAGAAAGTTTTTCTGAAATAAACTTAATTTCTAAAAAAAACATTAGTAATTTAAAAGAAATTTTCAAGATTAAAAAAGTGCCTCTTTCAATACTGGATAAATTAGAAAATTATAGAGAGTTTCACCGAGACAGTTTTACTGCTGTTATTGATACAGTTTTCAAATCAGATAAACTAAAAGAGTATGATTTCTATTTTGATTATGTCTTAGACAAGGTTGAATTGATAACTAAAAATTTATAAATGACCTGGATAGTATAATTTCCATCTTTCCGAGAAAGATGGATTTTCCATATTATAATTTAAATAAAAATCATATTCAATATCCATGCTTTCTAAAATTTTTAAATAGCGTTCTTTATAACCAGCTCGTTCTAAATAAAAACCCAGTACCTGGTGATAAGGATAAATGTAATCTACTTTTCTTAAATAAGCTAAGAGTCTATTGATTGATAATTCATCTTTAGCATTGATGAATGCTGTTAAGATTTCTTCTACCCCTCCACCATAACCAGGCCTGATACTTACATCAAGTAAAGTTCTTTCAATGCTTGTTATTGGTAAATTTTCTCCGTCAACTTCTATTTCAGTTATTCCTAATCTTTCTGTGTTCTTTCCATTCAACATATATGCATTAAAATCATCAAAAAAAACTATATGATTCGTTTTTCTCATCGTTTTAGAAAATGCTCTATCAATATTTTTCTGCTGCAGATCATAACTTTTATTTGAAGGTTTTTTTGACTGTTCCTGATTGGTATAAACATTTTTCGGTATGTTTTCAGTTAAGTTATGAAGATACATGGCAGTATAATGGCTTAAAAATGATTTCCCTCTTAATTTTAACGGGGTTTTGTATTTATGAATTTCTCTAAAAGCATATTTGGTAGTCGATTGATTTTTAGATATCTGATGTTTAAATGGAATTAGAATATCATTTTCAACTAAAAAATTTATCAGATCCTTTACCCTGGTGGCTTTAGGCAAAATAGAAAAAATTTTATTGTATTTGAGCATATCACTAATGTCCTTAAATAAAACAATATCTCCTCTATTAAATTTTTCATCAAACTCATTAATTATCTCTTTTTTTATAATCTTCATCTTTTCAAATCTGCTTCTAGACATCTTTTCACCTCATTTATTGTATCTATAAGTATATATACTTATAGATACTTATGTTGTATTGGTTAAATTATACCATGTCATTACTTATTTGACAAGCTTAATTAAATATATTATACTTTAATTACCATAAGTTATATATAGTATATATACTATATATAATAAATTACCCCTTTTAAAAACTTAAGATTCATCTTTAAAAGGGATAATTTAATTAAATATATTGTCTACCTTTAATTAATTCATCTACATCAGCTTTGCTATGTTTTTTGCTATTAAAAATCATGCTTAATTTAAACTGATCTTTTTTTATGTTAAAATAATATAGTTTAAATTTTTCTAAAATAGATCTTAGATTTTTATATTCATAATACTCACCTTCAAAAACAAACATATCGTCATATTCAAAGTCATAATAATAAACTTTAGGCTCCATTTTATCCTCTAATTTTTTTAAAAGCATTTCATAAGAATTTACATCTGCTATTTTACTTTTGTTTAAAAATTTGTTTTTACTAAATTCTACTACTAAAGGTTTATCAAATAAAGAATAACAATAATTTAAAACAATTTCACTATAAGGAACAACAAGCTTAATATTAGGACTCGATTTAAACTTATAAATATATTTAGCTCCACGATTCTCAACTATTTCTGCATTAACTTTTTTAAAAATTTTATCATTTACTTCTGGTAATATTCTTTTTACAAAAGAGGCTTTTGTTATTCGGTGAATTGTACCAATGCCATATCTACCATCTTCTTTCAACTTGTTCAGAATTTCATATTTATTGTTTTTCCTTAACCATTTGCCAACTGAAATATTGGGAACATAAATATCATCTTTATTTCTTTGAGAATAATCTTTCATCTCATTTAGCATTTTTTTGCCTTTATTTAAGATGGTTTCTATTTCATCAAAACAACTCTCATCTTCATCTTCATTTAAAAAATTATCATATAGATTTTTTAATCTATCATATAATTTAAAATATGGTTTTTCATATTTATTTGGAATAACAACTTCAAATTTATTGATTTTGTCTTTCCAACTACCTTTGATTTCATATATACCTGGAAATTTCTCGTTTAAAATATTTAATCTACGGTTCTTTTTAGCTTCAATTAACAACCTATTCATAGATCTATTATTATTAAATCCAAAATGTTTAGCACAGCTTCTTCCTACTTGCAATTCTCTATTATTAAATTTATTTTTTAAATAACAAACATATCTAATACTTCTATTGCAAATAGAACACTGCTGCCAGTCTTCTTCAGCTTCTCCACAATCAACTAAAATTTGGGTAGAATTCACTTCCCACTCATCAATAGCTTGTTTTTTTAATTTTGGTAACATATTATCGAAAAAATTTTGTTTATCGTTATCTAAACTTTCTACAACATCTGTAGTTATTTCATCATAACTATTTAATAATTTTTTAAACCATTTATACGAAGAATCGGATTCAATCACATGACTATTTTGTAACAAAACATGATCTTTATAATATACTTCTCTAATTTTATTCACCTCAATTAAATTTAATTGTCCTATATTTTCCAGAATTGAGTTTTCTATTAGTGTTTTGTTTACTATTATGATTAAATAATACAGATTATTTTCATTTGATTTATCTATTTACTTTAATTATTATATTTCATCTCAAAACTCACCCTGATTATCACACATCAGCTCTGCCTGCTCCATAACGGTCTCAATAGCTTCTTTCTGCTTGTCAGGTGGATAATCATACTTCCTTAACAACCTCTTGACCTGAACCCTTATATTAGCCTTTATATCTTCTCTGGAACTCCAATCAATAGTCGTACTATTTCTAATTGTTTCAGTTAGCTCAACTGCTATTTTCTTAAGGGTTTCGTCTCCCATTACTTTTACAGCAGCATCATTAACACCAAGAGCATCATAAAAAGCTACTTCATCTTTATTTAATCCAAGATCATTTTCTTCTTCTTGAGCCTTATTCATTTCTCTGGCTAACTTAATCAACTCTTCAATTACATGTCTCGTTTCAATAGCTCTATTCCTGTATTTATTTAGGGTTTCATTCAGCATTTCAGAGAACCTTTTAGATTTAACAAGATTTTGTCTTGCCATCTTCTTAACTTTAGTTTTTAGAATTTGTTCTAAAGTTCTGGCAGCAATATTTTTCTGCTGCAGATGCTTAACTTCTTCCAAAAATTCTTCTGAAAGAATAGACATATCAGGATCAATATTGGTTCCCTCAAATATATCAATAACTCCATCTGAAGCTATTGCCTTTGATACCATTTGATTAATAGCTCCATTAACTTCTTCAGGACTGCTTTCTCCATCACTGAAATGTTTTTTTATCGCTGTTTTAACAGCTTTAAAGAAGGCTATATCCTCACTTATTTCTAAAGCTTCTTCTCTGGTAGAACAAAGAGCATATGCCTTAGACAAACGGTTTACATGCCTTATAAATCTTTCTTCACCTGTACCTGCTGGATCTTCATCTAATGATAATATATGTTCGGTTGCTTCTGTAATTATTCTCATCTTATCTTCAGGTTTAGCTTCAAAAAACCTCTTATAGTCAAACGGATAGAAAAGATCCTTTACAATTTCATATTCTTTTAGTAACTCTTTTACGGCTTCTTCTGTATCTATTGCTGTTTGTTTTCTATCTGATTCAGTATAAGAATTAAGTGCTTTTTTAAGGGCATCTGCTATTCCAATAAAGTCAACAATCAATCCACCAGGTTTATCTCTATAAACTCTGTTAACTCTTGCAATAGCCTGCATTAATGTGTGTCCTTTAAGTGGTTTATCTATATACATAGTGTGAAGAGGAGGTACATCAAATCCTGTAAGCCACATATCACAGACAATAACTAGTTTTAGTTCATCGTCAGGATCTTTCAATCTTTTTTCAATTACTTTTCTTTCATGCTTTGGTCGAATATGTGGTTGCAATTCTTTTGGATCGTCAGAACTTCCAGACATTACAACCTTTATACCACCTTTATCATCATCTTCATGATGCCATTCTGGTCTTATATCAGTAATTTTATTATAAAGATTAGCAGCCACAGCTCTTGAGACAGTAACAATCATTCCTTTACCTAAAATAGCTTCCTGTCTTTCTTCAAAGTGATTGATTAATTCTTCTGCAACTGTTTCCAACCTATCATCGGAACCAATTACAGCTTCAATAGTAGAATTTTTAGACATATAATTATTTTTACTTTCTTCAGTTAATCCATCAGTAAGATTATCTATCTCTCTATCTAATTCCCTTTTCTTTTCTTCTGATATATCTACCTGAACTATTTTGCTTTCATAATAGATTTTAACAGTCATTTCATCTTCAACAGCTCTGGTCATATCATATATATCAATATATCCACCAAATACACCAGTTGTATTTCTGCCTATCAAATCTATGGGTGTACCAGTAAAACCTATATATGAAGCATTTGGAAGGGCATCTCGCATATATTTAGCATACCCATACTTAGTTTCAGCTTTATCATCAATTTGTTTAATATTAGGATCGAATCCATACTGACTTCTATGAGCTTCATCTACAATAACTATTACATTTTCTCTTTCAGTTAGAGGAGAATCTCCTTCTTCAAATTTTTGAATAGTAGTAAAAACTATTCCTCCAGATTCAACAGATAAAAGGTCTTTTAAATCCTCTCTGCTGTCTGCCTGCTTAGGTTTTTGACGAAGTAACTGACTTGATTTACTGAATGTACTAAACAACTGATCATCTAAATCATTACGATCAGTTATAACAACAATAGTAGGGTTATCCATTCCTAAAACAAGTTTGCCTGAATAAAAAACCATTGATAAACTTTTTCCACTACCTTGAGTATGCCAGATAACACCAATTCTACGATCTCCTTCATCACCCATAGCGTGTTCTGTGCTGTTTATTGCTTTTCTAACAGCATGATATTGGTGATAGGCAGCAAAGATTTTAGTTATATTTAATCCATCATCTTGAAAAAGAATAAAGTTGTGGACTAATTCTAAAAATCGTTCTCTATCAAAAATACCTTTGATAAGAACTTCTAATTCAGGTATTTCTTTAGAAGCTACTTCACCATCAACGGTTCTCCAGGTCATGAATCTTTCAATATTTGAAGTAATAGTACCAGCTCGTGCATTATGACCATCACTTATGACTAAAATTTCATTATAAGTGAATAGAGAAGGTATTTGATCTTTATAATTTTGAAGCTTATTATAAGCAGTATTAATAGTTGCATTTTCAGCTACTGCACTTTTTAACTCCATTACCACAAGAGGTAAACCATTAACAAAAACTACTATATCAGGTCTTCTTGTGTATTCACCTTCTTGAACAGTAAATTGATTAACCACTAACCAATCATTATTCTTTTTTTCTTCTTTATCAAAAAGCCAGACTTTATCATATTTTATGCTTCCATCTTTTCTTTCATATTCAACATCTATACCATCAGTAACCATTTCATGAAAGTTGCGATTGTTTTCAATCATGGATGGTTCTTTTGGTATCAAAACTTCACGAATAGCACTTTCAATAGCTTTATTTGGAATATCTGAATTAATGGAATATAAAGCGTTTCTTAACCTTTCTTCTAATACTACTTCTTTATGGCTTTCTCTTTCTTGATATTTACCACCTGGACTTATTTCATAACCATTCATATAAGTGTAATTTAATTCTTTAAACCAGTTTATACCAGCTTGTTCTAATTGGTCTTCATTAAATTTATTCAATTTTTAATTCACCTCCTTTGCATCTTCATCTAAAGGAACTCTTATTTCTCCTGACATTAATTTAGGGAGAAGAGAGTCTCTTAGTTGTTTTAGGGATTTATTTTCTTTTTTATTTAATAATATCTTTTTAATTATTGGTTTAATTTTTTTCTGAAAGTTAATTAGAATATCATCATTTTTAGGAAAAGGATGTTGTAAATGCTTAACCGACTTACTAGCATGTAATATTGTTGTTCCAGCTGCATATTTATTAATAGTGTTTTGTATATTATCAGATTTCATCATTAGGTAAATTAAACCATTACTAAATAAATCTTTATATTCTTTTTTAGGATAAATTCTTTTTAAGCCAGAATTATAACACCCCTCCTGAATCATTGTTACCCTTCCAATAGTGGCATCAAAAGAAACCAATACATCGCCATAATTACAATATTTTTCTTTTTTAATAAATTTTTTATCTATAAAAACTGTTTCTCTACTTCCTTCACCAACATCTCCCACTCTAATAAATTTCACATTATTTTTTTGTTTATTTTCTTCATAATTTTTACTACCAGGTTCAATTCCTCTTTTAAAATTAAATAATTTATCTAATTTTTTTATTTCCCAACCTTTAGGTATTAACCCGAATTCACTATCAACAAATTCTTCATCTTGAAAAGGCTCAAAATCAACAAACCAATTTTTATAAATAGCTTGTCCTATTTCTTCTAAAGTTTTATTCATTCTGTTGTTGTTTAAAACTTTCTTATTGATAGAAGATACAATTTTCACTATCTTTTTTTGCACTTCAATATCTGGTTTTAATATTTCCATTTCATTTATAGTTTTAACAGGTAATTGTGGTTGTGCACTTCCACTTACATATTGTTTTATTTGATTTTGAAATAAATCAGATCTAAAATACCAATAAATATATTCTGGCAAAAATTCTTTATGGTTTTCTAATCTAAATATTAACATACCAGAATTAATCCTAATGTTTTTATATGGGATTCCGTTTGTAAAAAACCCAACATTTCCCACCGTCCCTCTAGTTGTTAAAACTACATCTTCTTTTTCTAGCTTTCCTTTTCTTAAAATATCATCTTTCTCTTTTGTAATAAATTTTGTTTTATTAAACTTAAAACCTGAATCAGTAACATTTTTAGCATTTAAGAACAGACAATATCCATCTTCTAAATATTCATTTTGACTAGGATAATTTTTTCCACGGTCTCCATCAATAATATTTATTTTAGTATCTTTAAATTTTACAGATTTAAAACTCATAACCAATCACTCGAAGATTATCTCGAATTCCCTCTTCTAGTTTATTAGATTTAGCAAATTGTTCAGCTAATTCATCGGTTAGCCTAGCCATTTTATCTTCAAATGGCTCATCATCTTCTTCCTTTTCTTCAATACCAACATATCTACCAGGAGTTAAAATATACTCGTGTTCTCTAATCTCTTCAAGTTGAGCTGCTTTACAAAAACCCTTAATATCTTCATATTCTATCTCTTCAGCAGTACCTTTCCAAGCGTGATAGGTATCAGATATCTTCTTAATATCTTCTTCTTCTAATTCTCTGTGTGCTCTATCTACTAATTTACCTAATTTTCTAGCATCAATAAATAAAGTTTCTCCATCTCTTTTACGACCACCATTACCACCTTTATTTTTAGATAAAAACCAAAGTGATACAGGAATACCTGTTGAATAAAATAATTTTTTTGGTAAAGCCACTATGCAATCTACCAGATCATCTTCTAATATTTTTTCCCTCACATCTCCTTCTGAACTGGTATTAGAGGATAGAGCTCCATTTGCAAGGACAAACCCTGCTGTACCAGTTGGTGCAAGATGGTGAATAAAATGCTGCACCCATGCATAGTTAGCATTACCGTTATAAGGAATACCATATTTCCATCTAATATCATCAGCTACATGTTCTGCTCCCCATTCACTTACATTGAAAGGAGGATTAGCTAATATATAATCTGCTCTTAAATCTTTATGAAGATCATTATAGAAACTGTCAGCAGGTTTTCCACCAAGATTACCATTAATACCCCTAATAGCTAGATTCATCTGGCATAATCTCCAGGTAGTTGGATTAGACTCTTGTCCATAAATGGATAAATCCTTCATTTTACCCTGATGGTTTTCCACAAACTTTTCACTCTGAACAAACATACCTCCACTACCACAACACGGGTCATAAACACGACCTTTATAAGGTTCAAGCATTTCCACAAGTAAATTTACAATAGAAGAAGGTGTATAAAATTGTCCCCCACCTTTACCTTCTGCACTCGCAAACTTAGCTAAAAAATACTCATATACTCTACCTAAAACATCTTTGGAACGACTTTCTTTATCTCCAACTTTAATATTACTTATTAAATCAATCAAATCTCCTAAAATTCTTTTACTTAGTGTTGGCCTAGCGTAATTTTTATTTAGAATTCCTTTTAGTTCCTCATTTTCTCTTTCTATTTCAACTAATGCATCATCAATAATCTGACCAATTTCAGCTTTTCTAGCATTTTTCTTAATGTATTCCCATCTTGCAGTTTTTGGAACCCAGAAAACATTAACTCTTTTATATTCATCTCTATCTTCTGGATCTGCATATTCTATTTTTTTAATTTTTTCTCTTTGTTCTTCAAACGAATCTGATACATATTTTAAGAATATTAGTCCTAAAACTACATGCTTATATTCTGCTGGATCCATATTATTTCTCATTTGGTTAGCTGATTTCCATAAGTCTTCTTCAAAACCTACCTTTGCTGTTGACATAAGTTAATACCTCCAATTATTATTTCTATTAAAACATAACTAATTACATTCTCTTTAATAATATTCTATAAATCCTTACATTAACCTTTTTATACCAATTCTATTCTTTAAGATCTACCAACCTTATTTTATCTTCTTCCATCAGCAATGTTTCATTAACATAATCAAAAACATCTTCTAAATCAAATTCCACCTCATTAATTTCTTGAGATAGCATCAATAAGATAATATCTTTGCGAAGTTTATTAATAAATACCCCTCCTGATTTTTGATGACTGAATTTAAACTAACTTTTCCTGGAATTCTTTTATTCTCTTCTGATGAATTTCCAAACTGTTTTTTTCCTGCTCTTCTTTAATTTTCTCAACTATTTTTTTCTGAACACTTTGATCAGGAAACGGAATAGATAAATTTTCAATATTTTTTCTATTAATTGTTTGGATTGTTGTTCCTGAAGCCATTATCTGCAGCTTTCTCTGACCCCATTTTGATTTTAGAAATAGTGCTAAATATTCAGGATCTAAAACTTCATGAGTATCAATAACATACAGGTTCTGGTTTACAATAGCTCCATTTAAACTCTTCCCAGCTATACTCACCTTCTTCAAACTTGCTCCCATTTTAGGTAGTATAATGTTGTTCTCCTCTAAATACTCATTTTCAATATTTTCTTCACATTGGACAAACTCAATTTGACTTTCATCAACATAAATATCATTTTCTATCATTTCACTAATAGTAACCCTGGGTATTTCTTTACTAAAAAATTTATTTTTCCCAGGTTTATCTCTTACACTTCTAAATTCTATTAAATCTTTTAGGTTTTCTTCTCTACAAGTCCATTTTTCCTTATTTTCTTCATAAAATATTTTTTCAATGCTAAACTGATCATTTAAAAAATGTTTCTTATAATCAGCTAATAGGAACTGATTTTCTTCAGCTGTAAGCTTAAAATCACTTGAAATCAGTTCTTCTTTAAATACTTTATCTATGATTTCCTTTAAGTCCTGTTCTTTTTTAAATGATTTATAGTAATCATCATATATTATATTTGCTTCCTCTATTTTTTCTTCTGGTATTTTACTTATTGGCAGACTGTATTCATTAAGCAATTTCAATGGTAGATTATTAGTTGTTCCTCTTGTTAATGAAGAAATCTCATTAATAACTTTTTCATTACTTAAAATGAAATATAGTAATTTAGCCAGGCTTTTTTTCTTTGGAGTTAAAACTATTATTGCATTGGATACTACATATTCTTTATTATCAGTAATTAAGGCAATTCCACTGCTTTCTGGTCTTACTTTAGAAATTAAAATGTCATTCTTTTTGGCAATTAACTTAGCTCTTTGGGGTAAATCATTCTTCTTTTTATATTCAATATTTTCCTGTTCTAACATATTTATTGTTTTATCCAGACTGGAAACAGTGATATATTTGTTTTCATCTGAAGATAAACTATAATCTTTTAAGCTTTTCTGATTAATCTCAACAAGTTCAGTTAAAGGAAGTCTATTATCACTTTTAAGATCTTCTTTAATACTTAAATAATCAACGGTCCAATCATCTGATTCTTTAATAATTTTATATGACAGTACCTTATTAACCATTAAGCTTTCCCTCCTTTTTTAACGAATTTTTGAAAAGATTTAATTAGTTCATCAGTCTCTTTTAAATCCTCTATATCACCAGCAAAGAATTTTTCAGGCTCTTTACTGCCTTTTTTCTTTTTTTGGAGCACTAAAATAGTTGTTTTGATTCCAGTTTCAGGGAAGGTCCTGTTTGGCAGTCTAATTAATCCTTTAACATTGGTTTTTTCTAAGATTATTTCTCTTAGAACTTTACTTCTTCTTGTATATAAAGTACCTTCTGTTACTACAGCTATTATATATCCATTCTCTTTAGTTAAATTAATTGCTTGCTCAATAAAAGCATCACTTAAATTTCTTCTACTTCTATTTAATACTTCAAAATCATAGTTATTATCCCTTTTACCCATCATACCAAAAGGAGGTCTGATAGAAATTAAATCAAATTTATCTTTAAAATCATAGTCTAAAGAATCCTCATTTAACACATCTATATTTCCTAAACCAGTGATTACATTTAATATTTTATTATAATTTGCTACTCCTTCATTAATCTCTACACCTAAAACTTTGCTTTTTTCATTTATTATGGCTAAATCTCTTAAAGTAAACCCATAACCAGCTGTTAAATCTGCTATTTTCTCTGACTTTATATCTATTGATTTAACAATATCAACTAAGAAATCCTTAAACTTCTTACTTGTACCATGTTCATTTCCTTGAGAAGCTCTTCCTTTAGCCATCAATGATAAAAAAGCATCATTATATACCTTTGATTTGGGAGGAAGATTGCTCATTTTATACAATAATTTCTTTAGATCCTCATCATTCATCTCTTTAAATCTAAAGGAACTTTCAATATTATAATGATTTAAAGCCTCTTCTAAAATTTTATTTGTCTGATCTAAATCCAGATCAAACCATTTGCTTATTTCATTTTTTTTAGATAAATAACTTCTTGTCAGTAACAGATAGAGTATAAATTCATGATAGTCATCAGCAGAAGATATACTCCTTAAAATATTAGCTGACTGCCAGAAAATTCCTGCTATATCTTCAGACTTCACAAAATAATCTGAAGCAGAACTAAATTCTGGAGCTTTATTGATTGGTAATGAAGATTCAACATCAAACCAGTAATAATCAAATTTATCATTACCCTGATCAATAGCTAAAAGTGCATAATCTGTTCTAACATATTTTGCTATGTTAAAAAGATAGTTTTGTTTTTCCCTATCACTTTTCTCTGTTATTAATACTGCCACTTCAGTCTTAGTGTTACCTTCTTCATCAATACTAAATCCAAACATTGTCTTTTCTTTATCAATTTTGTCCAGTATTCTTTCACTTACATTAACTGGCTCATCTTTCACAAAAGAACATCCTAAATCCTTTAAATAGCTTTCTACTTTTTTATTAATCATAAATTAATTACCCCCTGATAATTTTTAGTATTGTTTTTTTATTTTTAAATTTATGCTGCGTGTTTTTTGTAACTCCATAATTTTTTTAAAAATAAATTATGACTTTGATGTTGTCTGCCTTGACAAAACTCTTCCTGATCTATTTTTTTTATACTTCTATAAGAATGGTTTCCTTTACTTTTGACACCAGGCATTGTATTAATGAGATTAATAACATCATTTATATCAGCGTCTGCTTCCATTTCTAAATAACGATTAACACAAACTTCATTTCCATGACCAACATGTCCATATCTCAATTTAGCAACCCAAAATGTTTTTTTCACTGAAACCACCTTTTCTTTTTTATGTGTCGTGTTAACTTAATTATATTAAATCACACTCAGAAACTTTTGTCAAGCACAAAACCTATTTTTTATAAATTATTTTGTTTTGTGTTTTAATTTCTATATTCATAATAACTTATTTATTTTATATTGTCAAGTGTTAATTTAAAAATAATTTTTTATATTTTTTGTTGCGTGTTATTATTTATCTTAAAAAATATAATTTGCTGTTGAAAACCGTCTTTCAATATGATAATATGGAACTAGAGTAAATTTATGGAAATAAAGTAAAATATTTTGCTCACTCAAGTGCTGCAACACTAAGTGAGCGATTTCTGTCAACCACATGAGTCAACAGCTATGTATTTCTACTACCTATATAATAACAAAATTAATTGGCCGTGGCAAGGCTTATTAGTTATTAATGGACTTGTGTGTTTTTTGACAGATCCATTTTTTAATTAATAAGGAGGAATTTATTTGTCATGGATCAAGTCTATCGTAACAAAAAAATAAGAGAGTTTCTGCTCAAATTAACACCTAGCAAGACTAGAAACAATAAAGAAAGAGATCTATCTGATAGTGCTATTGCTTTTGGTAACCTGGTTGATAATAACCAGGAACTAAAATCTTTAATTGGAGAAAGATTTTTTGGTAATCATCAAATGTACACTATAGAAAAAATAAAAAATAAAAACCTTAAATTAGTCTCTGATGAAGTCGATCAGTATTATACTCCCAACTATTTTCTTGGAAAAGAAAACAGTAGAAAAACTGCACATACTGTTTCTTGGCTTAATGCACTCTATGTAGATATAGATGGTATTAGAGGAGTTAAAGACAGCCATGAAGCTCTAGTGGTGTTATATAAAGCCTGTAATAAGGCTGGCCTTGAATTACCCGATGTAGTAATAAAAACCTCTGTTAACCCAACTGTGCACTTGCAAGCACTATGGCTGATAGATCCTTTCCCAGTTAAGATTATGCATAACTTTAAGGGAAATCAAAAAAATAAAAAATGGTGGAAAACAGTTAATACTGGAATAGCCTATTCACTAGAACAGGCTGATGGAAGATTTAATATAGATTATAAGGTTAGTCGAGATTTTTCAACTTATCTTCGACTTCCCTACACCTATCATCAAAAAACAGGGGAACTTGTCGAAATACTGGATGAGAGAATTACTGAAGAGAGACATATTTTTAGGGATGATTGGATTCAAGAGTCAACTTCTCGATATATCGAGGCATGTAAAAATAATGATTTTTTTCTTAAACCTAAAAAAGATAATAAAAATAATGATATTAAGTTAATCAATCATCCTCAATTTGCAGCTATACTGGAAGGTGTACCTGAAAATTACCGTAATAAGGCTCATTATGGGCTTATAAAAGCATTTAAAGCCAGTGGATATACTAAAGAGGAAACTCTGGAGGAATTACTGAAATTCAATCAAAAATGCAAGCCTCCTGAAAGTGAAAGAAAGATTAAAACAGTCCTAAAATCTTATGATGATGGTAAAGGTATTAATATTGGGATAGTCGCTGAAGTTGCTAATAATAGTTTTGCTGATGCTGAATTTGAACCTGATCCAAAAATCTTAAGATTATTTAACATCGCTAAAGGTACTTTAGAATATCAAAAGAAAAATAATGACTATGAGGAAATATTCAATAAACTATTTCATTTTATTAGAGCCTATAAAAAAGCTGGACATGATCATATTCCAGGCCAAAAAGAATTAGCTGATATTTTAAAGCTCAAATATAACACAATTCGACAATATTTTAAATCGATAAAAAAAGACCTCAGAAAAAAATCTATATATCTTAGCTACGACTATAAAAAGAAAAAATACTGTTTTATATCTATGAAAAAATGGATCAAAAATTTCGTTAATAAAATAAAAAACTTAAAATCAAACAGCAATTTTAAAAGCAATAATCACACCCAAAAAGTTATCCACAATTCAATATCTATTTTGGTTATATATAGTATGAAGGGGCATTTAACTGTTTTAAGAGAAAACAAGAGACAGGGGCATTATAAGGGTTTAAAGTTAATCTATTATGACTAATTAATTTATTACCCCTTTATTTTATCAATTTATCTCATTTAGATATTTAATTTTTCGAAAATCTATATTTTATGATTCTTAACCTTAAATTTATATTTATTCTATCTTAAAAGTAAACTTTATTTTTGTTTATCCTCATCAAATCAATTCTTATATTCTAATACTCTTTTATTTTTTTATATAAATATTCTTTTACTCTCTAATAAAAAAACACCCATTAGAGGGTGTTTAAGCCTGAATTCTATTTATTAATTTTAAAAACTTCATTCACAACAGATTCAGGCATCCACATAGAATCTATATTTTCGTCATTAATAGGAAACTTAAAGTAATACCAGTTGCCTTCTAGATCAGTTTTATGCTGCTCGCTACCTTCTAACCCTTCCAGCCACTGTTCTTCAGCAACAACCAACTCATCTTCCTCATTAACAGGTTCTTTAGGAAAACCCTCTCTGATAATCTTTAGTTTATATTTTCCTTCAGGAAAGCTATATCCACTTTCCTGATAAGTTTTAGCTTTATAAAATTTTCCAACTTGGTAATTAGACATAGTCATATCCTCCGATTATAGAATCATATTTAAAAGTTCTTTTAAATTTTATACCAATACAAATCCTTATTGTGGAAATTGTATTGGTTAACAAATAGACTATTAACCTCTGCAAAATAGGTTTGAAGTTCAAATTAACCCCTTTAATTAAGTTTTATTGTGTTTTAAGTATAAATGTATGGAAAAAGCTAAAAGTCCTTATATGGCTAATTTAAAGCTTTTAAAAGAGATTAAATACACAATTTAATTTTTAAATTAATTTATTCCTTGTATTTATCAGGATCTATAAAAAAATCCTTCCATTTATAATCAGATTCTTTTGATTGTTGTTGTTTTTTGTTTTCATTTTCGGAATTGCTAGTATTTTTATTAAAAGAATTATTCTGATTGATTACATTATTAAGTTTTTCAACTGTACAAATGTCATCTTTAAGCAACATTTGAAGACGATTGAACAAAAAAGACTGATTGTGATCACCAAGCCCACAAAACTCAATAGATTTTAAGATTAATTCTTCACTAATTCCTTTGTTTATATATTCTTCTATCTTTTCTAACTGCAAATCATTAGGATTTTTTGAGAAAGACTTCTTAAATTTAGCTTTTATTTTTTTCAAAGTGGCTTTGTTTTTATTGTTATGTGAAGTATATGTAGTAGTATTTGGTATAGGTCGTGCCATTTTGGCACTATCGATTGTGCCATTTTGTCCTAATGCCTTAGAGTCAGGCATTGTGCCATTTTGTCCTAATGGTAAGAAGACAGTATTTTCAGGCATTGTGCCATTTTGTCCCAATGGTAAATCTTTAGAACTATCAAATTTTGTTTTATTCATTTTTTCAAGTTGTTTAGCTTTCTTTTTAGATTTTCTTTTAGCTTTCTCAACTTTCTTTTCTCTTTTTATCATTATATCCTGTTCAATTTCTTCTGCTAAATCCGATATTTTTTCATGATTAACTCTATACCACTTAGTTTTATCATATTCTGACTTGTTGTATTTATTAGTTGAAATTATGTATCCTTCATCTTCACATTTTTTAATAACTCTTTTTAAAGTTCTCTTACTGAAGAAAGGAAAATAATTTTCATGCCACTCATCTATATTATTAAAAACCCACATATGGTCATCTTTATAGGTATAGATATCATTATTTTGATGCTTGGTTTGAGTTAAAAAATAAACTTGCTGCACAAATATAGCATTTTTTAAGCCAATTTTCTTAGCAAAAGTAGGTAATACCATTAATGGATATTCGTCTATTAATAATTTATTCATGTTTAATTTCCCCCAGACTAGTCCTCATAAAAAATAAGCTAATTTTCAGATTCGGATTCATAAAATTCATCTATAGCTTGACCTACTATTTCAGACATGGTCATATCGCTATTTTTAGCTTTTAATAAATAAATTTTTTCTACCTGACTTGAAGTGAGAGTAAAAGATCTTTTCTTCTTTTCTTCTTTAAATTTTTTATTCTTATCTTCTTTTACTTCTTCATCGTTATTCTCTAAACCTTCAAGTGCACCTTTTATGTTATTAGCTCTATCATCAACTTTATTTTTGCTCATTATTCAACAACTCCTTTGTTAATTTCATGTATTCTTTAGATCCATTTGCATTAGGAGCATATAAATTTATTGGCAAACCTTCTGATTGAGCTTCTGCAATTTTTACATTTTGATGTATCACAGTATCAAATAATTTATCTCCAAAAACATTTTTTAGTTTGGTTTGAAATTCATTTCCTATATTTGTTCTTCCATCAACTCTTGTTAATAAAGCACCTTCAATTGATAAATTCTTATTTATTTTTTTTCTAACTAATTTAACAACATTAATTAATTGTTCCATACCATCAAGAGCAAATATACTTGGCTCTAAAGGAATAATTAAACTATCAGCTAATGCCATAGCATTTATAGTAAGTAAACCTAATGAAGGATTTGTATCAATAATTATATAATCATAATTCATTTCCATGATTTCAGATTTTGAATTATCAAAAGCTTCTTTTAATATAGTTTCTCTTCCGATTTCACCTGAAAACTCCAATTCAGCATTTGCAAGTTCAATACTTGAAGGAATTAAATCAATTTTACCTTCCCAATCTTCAGGTTCAATATTTGTAGAATATATTGCCTCATGGAATTTAATTTTTTCTTTCATAACTTGATAGATAGTTTTTTCTTTTTTTCCAAACCCTAAACCTGTTGTTAAATTAAACTGTGGATCTACATCAACTAAAAGAACTTTTTTCCCTAATTGTCCTAATAGTCCACCAATGGCTAATACTGTCGAAGATTTTGCGACACCGCCTTTTTGATTTGTTACACCAATTATTTTAATGATAACCACCTTCTTTTAATATATAATTAAAAATTCAAAAAATTAATCTTGCAACTCATTTACATTCTTATTCTTTTCAATAAATTCTTTAAAATCGTTTTCTCCTATTCTCCATTGAGAACCAACTCTAACAGCTTCAATATCTCCATTATTAATTAATTTTCTAACAGTTCGAGGATCTAAATTGAGAATATCTGCTATTTCTGAAGGAGAATAGTATTTTTCATCAACCATTGGATTTACCCCCTAATTTAATTATAAGTTAATAATATATCACAAAGCTATACATGTCAACACAAATTCGGAATAGAAAAACACATTAGACACATTCTAAAGAATAAAAAATATTTAATTCTTTTACTCATAAGTTTATAAAAATAAAAGAATTTTAATTTTTAAATTCTAAAAAATAAAAACATATTTACTTTTTTAAAAAACTTTATTATAAATTATAAAAGATAAATTTATATAAATTCTTTAGAATGAAAGAATTTTAGAATATTAATTTTTTTATTTTTAAAAGTATTTACTTTTTAATTTATAAGTTCTTAAGAAACTAATTAAAAAAAGGTTTTACTTATTAGAAATAATTTATAATAGAGCAAATATTTAGAGGATAAAGTTAAGTTTTAAATAATATAATTAATAGAATATAGTTTTATAAAAAAATAAATATAAAAAATTATTTATTTTATAGAAAATTAAAATTTTTTAATTCTTACATTTTAAAATTCTTTTACTTTTTTATTCTTCTACTGCTGAATTTTTGATCGATATTTTCCTTAGTATCTTTTATATAATAGGTAATTTCTTTTTTAATGAAATTTTACTTTTTATATAAAAAGTAAAAGAACTTATAGGTAAAAGAATATTAATTCTAAAGAATTTTTACTTTTCGCAAACTAGATGTTAGACGAAATTTGGTTTATTATACTTTTATAAGATAGCATGTTAAAATTTAGGAAAGGAGTTGAATATTATGGGTAAAGATAATAACAGACCTCAAGATAATCATAGTGAGCAACTTAATTCAAATAATACTGATTTGAGTCATAATAATGATGCTTATAAAGCTGCACAAGATAATCGTTCAAATCAATTAAATCCTAATAGCTCTAAATAAAAAAGATGAAGTCTTACTTTTTAATATATACATGCTATCTTAAATTTTTATTTAATTAATCAACTATATAAGAATAATGGCATAATTACATAACTATGTATTTTTAAATATTCAGATAAATCAAAATATGTTTTAAATTTTGGGTGGGGTAAAATCTTATGAGGTGATGGTAATTGGCTAAAATAATAAAAGGAAATCATGATGGAAAGAATGGAAAAAATGAAACCTATACCATTCCAGGCAGAGGATCGAATATTCCTAGAGAAACTTTAGTTAGGGAGATAGAAAAAGAAAATAAACATACAAATCATTCTACCTATGAAATTAATGGAGTCAAGTATGTAAGAGAAAAAGTAGATAAAAAGAAAAATAACAATGTGAATAGTTAGTTTTAAATTATCCCACCTAAAAAATTTAATCTATATATTAAAAACAGGAGGAAGATAAGTTGAACATATTTACAGCATTAAGCCAGGGTAAGGGCAGTTTAAATGAAAACAATATGAGTGCTATGCTTTCGTATTTATTAAATTCTCATCAAGATCATGGATTAAAGGACACATTTCTAAAGAAATTTTTAAAACTATTAAATGAGATTACTAATCAAAAATTATTTTCAAAAAGCAATTTATTTCTTGATAATAGCAGGAATTTAAATGTTGAAGTTACTTTAGAGCCTGCATATGATTACAGGGGTAAAAAGAGGTATTTAGATATAGAGTTACAAGTATATGATAGCACTTATAATTATGTAGAAGAAAATAATGAAGTTAAAGAGGTATTAAGAATTGCTATTGAAAACAAAATAAAGCCTTCATCAGCTCAAAATAATCAGTTTAAAGAAGAATATGAAGCTATAAAGTCAGATATGGAAGATAAAGAAACAAAAATATTAATGGTTTTTTTAACCCCATTTGGAAATTATGATTCACTTCAAACAGAATATAATAATTTAAATATTGATAAAAACTCAAATGATGAGAAAGTTTGGTTAATGTGGGATGCTCCAGATGATGAAGATACAGTAGTGTATTTATTAAAGACATTATTAAAAAATGAAGCTGATTTTAAAATTGATCCTATATCTGATTATGTCAGAAATACCCTGAAAGCTTTTATTAGACACATAATAGAAACAAATATTAAATTTACTTCTCCCAAAGTAATATCTGATGACTTGGGTGATATTAAAAATGTTGTAAATGTTGATTTAAAAAGTGGCAATTACAGAATTGAAGAATATGAAAGTAGTTCTATTAAGGTGTATAATGTAGAAACCCAAGAATATGAAGTGGCTAAACCTATATTAAGAGATGTAATTGAAGAAAAAAAATTAAAAATTGATTTATATTATGATTCAGGCAACAAGAAAAACACTAGAACTTTAGGTAAAGATGTAATTCAATCTTTAAAAAATAAAAATATTAAAGCTGACTTTACATCGAAAAAAGAACCTAGTGATAATAAAGTCAAAAAAAGTATAGATATAAAATTAAACATTGGTAGATATAAAGTGGAAGAATATCAAAACGGATCAATTAAAGTTTATAATAAAGAAATGAAGAACTATGAGCAGGCAAAACCTTTATTAAAAAGAATTATTGAAGAAAAAGACCTAGATATAAACTTAAAGTATAAATCAGGGAATGAAAAAAATACTAGAGCTCTGGGTAAAGATGTAATTCGGGCAATGAAAAATAATACAAATGAATGAGACTTTGGAGAATAGGTTTACTGAATAAAATCTATATTTTATGAAATTTTAAGGGGGCTATTATGGGATTTTTTAAAAAATTATTAGGTTTGACATCTAAGAAAAAGAGTAAGAAAGAAAAAGAAGATGAGCTTTTTTTTAAAGAAAAGAAATATGAAAAAACACTTGATAAACACTTTGAATTAAATTCTAAAATAAAAGAAAACTATAAAAAAAGGGATAATGAAAAGCATTATAAAAAGGCTATAAATGCTTGTAAAAAACAAATAGAAATAGCTGAAGAAGTAATGAAAGCTTTTAAGAAAAAATATATAGATGATTTGAAAAAAAGTTATATTTTACATAAAGATGAATATACTCTTGAAAAATATATAGAAAAGGAGAAAAAAGATCATCCATTTGATCCTGTTTCTCATCGAGGATATAAACAGTTATCTATAATAAAACATAAAAATGGAGAATATGAAGAAGTAATAAAGTTATGTAAAAAGGCTAAAAGTCAGGGTTGGAGAGGAGATTGGGATAAAAGAATAAAAAGAGCAGAAAAAAAATTAAACAGTTAAGGGTGTTAATAATGAATTATGAAATGATATCTGTTAGTATATCAGCAGGTGCTTTAATTTTTTCTGGTTTTGCGTTTTTTTACTCTAGAAAATATAAAGAAATAGAAAAAAGACTTAATGAATTAGAAATTAAAAAAAGAGAAAATGAACAAATAGAACTTAAAAAAGCCTATTTAACTGCCGAATTTGAAAAAAAAGAGGATTCTAAAGGTGGTTATTACTTAAAAATCAAGAATGAAGGTAAGTCAATTGCTAAAAATATAAAAATAAAAAAGATTAAAGGTGAAAAAATAGAAATAATTGATAAAGACAAATTAGAATTAAAACATTTAGATTCAGGTAAAAGTATAAAATTATTTACAATCACAAATTTTGGTGCAGATAGTAAGTTAACAATAGAATTATTTTGGGAAGATGAATTTAGTAAAAATAATAAAAGAGAAATAGAAGTTTCCCTTTAAATTTTCGTAAAAGAGGCATTATAAGTAAAAAAGGCTGGGGTAAAATACAGTCTTTTTTGTTATATAGGATTAAAATAAGTGCTAATGTATCGGGTGTTTATTTTTGTATCAGTTATAAAATCATCTGCTGGAATTGCATTTTTACTTTTATACTAAAATAAGATATAATATTAGTATAAAAGTAAAAGAGGTGTTTTTTATGAATTATCGCCAAAAGTTAAATGATTTAATTGAAAAGAATGACGGCCTTCTTTTAACTAAAGAAGTGGAAGACGAAAATATTCCGCGAGAATACTTATCTATTTTTTTAGAAGAAGATAAGTTGGAGAGAATCAAAAGAGGAGTTTATACAACTCCAGATGCTTTTAATGATGAGATGTATATAATCCAGCAAAAAAACACCAGGTTGATTTATTCCCATGAAACAGCTCTTTATCTACATGATTTAAGTGATAGAGATCCCTTAGAATATACAGCAACTGTTCCTTATGGTTATCATAACCCTTATTTGAAGGATGAAAACATCAAAGTTCATACAGTAAAAAAAGAACTTCATTTACTGGGGATTATAGAAAAGGAAACTATCTACGGCAGGAAAATTAAAGTATATAATAAAGAAAGAACTATCTGTGATATTTTAAAAGATCGCAATAACATGGATATTTCAACGGTGAATGAAGCTATCAGAAAATATTTAACGGGGAAAGATAAAGATTTACATTTGCTTTTGGATTACGGCGATAAATTAAAAATCAGTAGTATCTTAAGAAAATATTTGGAGATGTTTGTATGAAAAACTTAATGCAATTAAAAGATTTAATTAAGAATTTGGCCAAGGAAAAAAATATTAATAGTCAGGTAATGAATTTTAGTTGCAATAAAAAAACCCACTCCAGGGAAAGGAGCAGGATAAAAAAGGAGAAAATTATCGAGTACAAAAATCTATATGATAGCTGCACTTTGTAGCAGCTTTTAAAAAGGGGATAACTTTATTTCTTTTATTCTAAATATAGAATATCACTGGAACATTAAAATTTTTTTAAAGACAAATTAAAAGATAATTAGATTAATAATCATTCATGGAGTCCCGATTTTCCTCAGTAATTTTTATGATTTTTCTGATATATACATTACTTGAGTCAACAGTTCCTGGTTTCTCAAACTGCTTATAGAACTCATCGTAGGCCTGATCCTTATTTTTTGCCCAGACCATCTTTCTTAACTGGTTATTACCATGTTTAACAGCTGAATTATAAGCTTTAATATAAAACTGCTTCACATTAATGATCTCCTTTTTCTAACCGAGTTAAAAGGTCCTGAATCCTCTCATTATAATCATCTCTAACTTCCTGAAGCTGCTCCTGGTATTCTTTTTCCTGCTCTAAGAGTGCTCGTTCTTTTTCATTATTCATTTTTTCTTTTATATTTTTAATATCAGTATCTTTATCCTTAAGTTGCTTGTTAAGTGATTCAACCTTAGTTTCAAGCTGTTTATTTTCTTTTTCTTTTTCTTCCAGTTCAGCTCCCAATTCCTTAAGGCGTTTTTTCATTTTAGGGAGTTCCTCCAACTGCTCATCTTTCTTATAAATTTCAGTCTTCAAATCCTGTTTCTGCTGCTGTAAATTATAAATCAAATCATCTTTTGTTTCAACGGAATTTTCTAACTGCCTATTTTCTTTTTTTAAATCATTTAAAACACCTTTTAAATCAGATAATTCTTCTGATAGAGCTTGTTTTTGTTCTTTGGAGGTATCTTTTAGCTGCTGATACTGTTCTGTTAATTCCTTATGTGTGTCCTCTAAATTAGTTATCTCTTCGTCTTTTTCTTCCAACAGCCTTTTATACTTATTATCCTTCTCCCTTAAAGCAACAGCCATTTTATCGCCCATACCAGTGAAAATATTGGTTAATTCTTTTGTGAGTGTTTGTAGAGTATTTAGATCTCCACTTAATTCAGGAATCTCGTCTTTGACAGCATTAATATTGTAAAGACTCAGCAGATGTTCAATGAATTCTCCTCGGTTCTCAAAATCGCTCATGTCCGCCATTTGGTTTATCTTATCTTTGGTATTTTGATCCACTTTAACACTCCATGTTTCGCTCATTTTAATACCTCCTTAGATTTTTGAATGAATATTTATTTAAAATATATTTTATAAAAAAATTAAAGTTTACACTAGTTTACTTAAGTTTACTTGGTATATTAAATTATAATATAAGTTTACTAAATTTTTAAATAATAGTCAATTGAATTTCTAAAAAAGGACAAATAACATTCATATCGAATTTATTATTAGGTGATTCTAATGGATGAAAATATAAATATAACTGAAAAACAAAGATATGTAGCAAATTTTGATCAAAACCTCTATAATCAATTCAAAAAGATTGCGAAGGAAAATAATAAAAGCCTGAATTGGTTTTTGAATTTGAAGATAGAAGAATTAAAAGACAGAATAGAGTTAAAAAAATATGAAGAAAATAATAATTATAAAGGCAAAATGATATATCTTGCTGAAGAAAACCATCAGTTTGCTAAAAATATGCTCTATATTCATGGGATTAAGATAAGAAACTATATCCAGTCAGTTATGGAGGAAGTAATACAAACTAACGAAACTAGCTAAAACAAAAGTAGTTTCATTTATTGCAGAATTGAATATATGAAATCTATCTTAATAAAAATACCTTTTGAATTATTAAAAGTAGATAAACGAACAAATGTATGATAAAATATATTTAAAACTACTTTTATTTGAAAGGTGGTATTAAAATGAAGATTAACCCCAAAGATAGAGGAAACAAGAAGTGGAATTCCCTTTTTTTAGTAGAACACACAAAGCGGTTAAGAGAATTAAAAGAGCATGAAGAAGATCAGGAAAAGCCAATTCTTGATGACCAAGATAAAGAAGTGATCAATTATAGACTGCAGCAGGCATTGCAGAATAATTTGGCTGTAGAAATAAAATACTATGATAATAAGAGATTTAAAACTGCTGCTGGTAGAATAGATAAGGTGGATATTAATCAGAAATTTATTTTTATTAATAATAAAAAAATTCCACTAGAAAATTTGCTTAAAGTAGAATTAGAATAGAAAAGTGATAATAAATCTAAAGAAGTAGATTATTGGAAGGTGAAGACCGTGAAAGAATATGTAGTTAAAGCTAAAGTTAAAGGCTCTTCTTTAGGTATAGGAAGGATAACTAAGACAGTAATGGCAGAGGGAAAAGAAGAGGCCTTGAATAAATTTTATGAGCTATATGATAACCCTGAACCTGGTAATTTTGGTAGAAGTGATATTGAGCTTGTTTCAATCAGAGAGGTAACATCTGAAAATAGAGATAGTTTTCATTAAATTTATTACCCCAAAAAACTCGAAAGTAATTTCTAGTTCGAGAGTTCTGGGGTGTTTTCTTATGTCTTATATTCATCAAAAAATTGTTCCATGGCAGAATGATAGATGACATTCTTGTTTTTCTTTTTTGTTTCAGAAAGATCATTTATTCTTTTTAGAAGTTTATTATTTATTCTTACTCCTATATGCCATTTTTCTTTACCCTTAATATCTTCATTAGTCCAGGTTATTTTTTGGTTGGTTTTATTAAAGTAATATTCGAATATTTGTCTGGTTAATTCACTTTTATTTAGGCTGTTTTTCCTTTTATAATTAAAGAATTTTTTTGCCAGGGTTTCCTCAACTGACATCATAAGGTTTTCTCCACTTCTTGTTGGTATTTTTTCGTTATACAAAATATAATTTGGATCATTGAATGCTTTAATTATTAATTCCTCTTCTTTCATTTTTGCTTCCTTTTCTAGAGTGAATTTTTCTATTTCTTCAATTTTAAAATCTGTCCAATGATACTTATGTGAAGCCTCCATAATTTTTCTGTTTGGGTGAGCTTTATTTTTAATGAAAAAAGTATGCTCTTCAAATCTTCTTAAAAAATTATTAGTATATCCATAATAAATTCCCATTGATTTAGTGTTTACTATTTTATAAACTGAGTATTTTCTCATTTATATTTCCTCCTTTAGTGGGTTTTATTTAAAAACAAAAACTCCAGAAGAACTTGATTAATTCTTAACTTCAAGTTAGCCTGGAGTGTGTTTTTGAGTAATTTATGCTTTTGTTATAATTAGTTTTTCATCAACAATTTTCAGTTTTAGTGGAGATTTTTCTTTTATATTCAACTTCTCCCTAAGTTTAAATGGAATCATCACGCGGCCAACTTCGTCGCAACATCTAATATTTTCATTATTTTCTGTTTTCACTATTATCGCTTCCTTTCTTTTTTTAAACCTAAATTTCGTATTTTTTGGGGAATAAATGTGTCTAGGATTTAATTGCATAACTCAATTATACTATAAATTTCTTTTAATGCAAGTATTTTCCAATTATTCTATAAAAATTTTTATTTATTTTTAATACCCCAGTTTCGCTCCCTTTCGGGTAGAGCAAAACTGGGGTTAATAATTGTGATATCATTATGTTTTTTTTAATTAAAAAACCCCACTATTACTTGAAAAAAGAAATTCAAGTTTTACTGGGGTTGTTTTTCGTTCTATTCTTCAGCTTTTTCTTTCATTTTATTTATGCAGTGAGTGCAAATGTCATAACCTTCATACTCTACAATATTTTCCATTGATCCACAGAACTCACAACCTGGCTCATATTTTTGTAGAATTATTTTGTTTCCTTCAACAAAAATCTCCATTGGATCTTTCTTAGAAATATTGAGTGTTTTTCTCAGTTCGATAGGTATGACCATTCTACCGAGATCATCAATTTTACGAACAATTCCTGTACTCTTCATGTATATCTAAAACCTCCCTTCAAAATAGTTATTATATATATTATTGCATATAAGTTATTTTTTTCCTGCAAATTACCTGTTTTTTCTATTTTTTAATATTTTAAGTGAATTTTAAATATAAATTTATATATTGATTATTTTTCAAATCCTATTTTGCTCTCAGTTAAATTTTACATAGCTTAAACGAGAAAAACCATAGTGCATTTTAGATTTGAGGGGGTTTATTTTCAACTATGCCCACTTTTATAAGCCAAAAACTATGGTTTACAGGCTGATATCTATACAATTACCCCTTTTCTCTTATAAGGTGTAAATTAATGTTTTGAAAATTCAAAGATAAAAAAGAGTGCTTATTTGGCTGCAACTGTCGCCTAAATTTGCTAAAAAAACAGAGAATAATAATGAAGCTTAATTTTTATTTGTAATATAAAAAAATTTCGTATTCAGAACATAAAATCAGATCGTTAATTTTAAATTATAAATACAATTTGTTATAAAAAAATCAAAAAAAGTGCTTTTATTAATTTAAATTTCTAAATAGCATTCAATATTTATGTTTTGAAATAAAATCAAAAATTAAACTGTTTATTTTAACGAAATGATAGTGGATTCAAACAATAATCCACCAGATCAACACAAAAAACAGGTGATTTTTTAAAAGATGACTATAGTTTACTACTACTTTCTACCCTTCTAACCCCCTTTTTTTACCTGATTCACTTAACTTGATCTATTAAGTGCAATTCTATATTTCGAAATAACGAAAATAAAAATATAGCAGCATAAGTACCTGATTGTCCTACTACTTTAAACTACACTCTTATTTTATTTTATTAAATAATTTATCCCTGGCAATTTTTGTCGAAAAATTTGATTTATGTTTTGAAAAATTTGTGATACAATTTCTAATACTTAAAAAGTCCTGTTAAGCCCCGCTATAATAAGGAATACACTGAATTTAATTAATAAAAATAATACAAAAGTGAATACATTTATAATCTGATTTCAAAACATAAAATTTATGATTTGATTTTGTATTAAGTTTTCATTAAAAACAACTCTAACCTCTGTCATAGAGGCATCTATTTGTAATACAAATCAAAAATATCTGTATTACACTTATCAATGAAAAAATAGCATCTGATTATGCTGTGTAAGGGATAAAGCTGTATAACAAATTTTTTAGTATGGCAACTATATCGTAAATTTATGTTTTGAAATGTGATCAGTTTATAAATTGAATTCTACTAGAAGCCTGTTAAATCAAGGAGTTTGCTGTATCACAAATTGTTAACAGATTAAATTTAATTATTTATATGTATTTAAAATTTATCGGATCATTATCCATAAAATCCTGATTTTAGTCTATCAAGATAATAAATATTGAGATTTTAATTTTCCCCTTATCGATATTTTTAATAATAAAACCCCTGAAGATTATAATCAAACCTTCAGGGAGAGACAAAAGGGAGATGTTAAATTTATTTAAATCTTATTTTCTGTTGTTGATAACCTTCTGTAGAAGTTGTTGGAATTCCCTGCAGCTCATTTTCAGCTTGTTGGAGAACTCTTTCCCATCTTTTTTCCTTTTCTTTATTTTCTTTAAATATTCTTCTTAAGTCCTTATAACTTTCGTATGTCATTAGGATTGATGATACAAAAGCAATTATAGAAACAACCAGCAGTAGAATTTGAGTTGAAGAGCTTAAACCAGAAATTTCTTCTCCTGCTAACATAAAAATATTTATAATTTGTGTCATTTGCAAAACCTCCATTTATTATTTTGTTATTATAACAATATTATAAACTAATCTTGCAAATAAGTCAAGTGTTTTTAAAAATAATTTGCACAAAAATCAAACTTATGTTATAATATAATTAGAAACAATTCAAAAGTTGTTTCATTTGCAAATTTAAATGATCAGAGTTTAATAATTCTTTAGTTATAATTTAAAAGATGTTTTGAATATAATTTAGGAGGATGAGTTAAATGGATAACCAAGTTTGGGATAATTTGAGGGCTATAAGAAAACAACAAAACAAATCACTTGAAAAAGTAGCTTTAGATTTAGGGATGGACGCAAGCTCTTTGAGTCGTATTGAAACAAAAAATTCTCCAAATGTTAGTTTTGAGAAAATTTACGAACTATCTAGATATTATAATGTAAGCTTAGATAGGTTAGTATCGGGAGATATAGAAGAAGAGAACTTTATTGATGGAGAACCAGATAAAATTGTTGTTTCTAAAAATGAGCTTCCATATTATCGAGTAATCCAGGAAGCTAAAAGTGAAGGATTGTCTCCTGAAGAAACTAAAACCATTATTAGTTTATTTAAAAAGATAGCTGCTACAGCTCAAGCAGGTAATACTCAAGATACTTATTCCAAAATTGCTTACAAGGCAAAAGATGCGGGTTTATCAGAATCTAAATTTCAAAATATGGTGGAGTATCTGATAAAAAATGAGGAACTAGCAGAATAAGAACGGAGGATCTCAAATGAAAAAAATAATAAATCTTGAAGATTATCGGGAAAAGAAAAATGATATGAATAATGACTCTTATGAAATACCAGAACTCAAAGAAGAAGATTTTGAAGAATTTTTAGAGTACGAAAAAGAAGTAGGTTTACCATTTAATGATTATGATATTTATGGAGATAATTTTATAAAAAAGCATTCTGATCATATTGCTCACCATACTATACCTTACTGTACTGTTTGTGATAGTGGTTTGGAAGATGGAGACAGGG